>CEOP01097280.1_pt1 | contig 18208 bp, 18 predicted proteins | sample 361301 | NCBI WGS metagenome assembly CEOP01 (sample SAMEA2619548, study PRJEB7988) | marine metagenome | biome: marine biome (ENVO:00000447); feature: deep chlorophyll maximum layer (ENVO:xxxxxxxx); material: "saline water (ENVO:00002010), including plankton (ENVO:xxxxxxxx)" | depth 55 m
TTATAACGAAGAATTTTACTTAAAATCACTAGCTAAAAGTATTGTTGAATCTGAAGAATATAAAAATAGTGAATACTTACTTTTTAGCTTTCACGGGCTACCTGTAAGGCACTTAACCAAAGCTGACCTATCAGAATCTCACTGTCAGAAAATAGATAATTGTTGTGAAAAAGTGAGTCAAAACAATGAATTTTGCTACAAATCTCATTGTGTCAAAACTATTATGAAACTTGCAGAAATATTAGACCCTGACAAACCGTTTAAGGTTTGCTATCAAAGTACATTTGGCCCTGAACAATGGATTCAACCAAATATTGTAGATGTACTTGAAGATCTAGCAGAAAAGGGAATAAAAAAAGTTTCTGTAGCATGTCCATCCTTCACAGCTGATTGCTTAGAAACACTTGAAGAAATCGCAGTTGAAAATCATGAAGATTTTGAAAAGAATGGCGGAGAATATGTAAAACTAATTCCTAGTCTTAATGATAATGATGATTGGGTAAAAGGTTTTGCTGGCTATTTACAAGAAAAAGAACTTGAATCATCAAAAGAATAATTTAGATTTCAAAATTTATTCTTAATTCTTACAAAGTTTTTTAAGTAATAATGATAAATAAATCCTTTGATTTTAGGTTTACCTATTTTTTTTCTTAAGTGATTTTCCCAGTTAGTAGCAGGGCAAGTTAGCTCTTTAGAAAAAATCAAATATAGAGTCCAGCTAAATAAAGGAAAAGTAATGTACCATTCAGCATTTATAATATAAAAAGGGATAGAAAAAAAGGTTATTATCAAAAAAGCATGATGGCTTGCAACAAGTAAATAAAATAGTAATCTATTTGAAATTTTATTACCTCTTCTTATAGTAACTGTTTAATTAGCGTACAGTAAAAGAAACTATTTTTCTTCATCAATAGATATAAATAGTTTTATTTAGAAAATCTAAATATTCTACTACCTAAACGATCAGTGACATAAAATTTTTCTTTATGATAATGAATATTACTGGGTTTCCAAGATTCCATATGATATATCTCAGTCATTTCGCCATCGCTATTTATGACTGCTATAGCTCCAATTCCTGGCAAAGTTTGGTATATATTTTTATCATCATCAACAGTTATTCCATCAGGATATCCTGGATCTGCAAATCTTCTAAACATTTGAGGCTCAATAATTTCATCTGATTGATTGTCTTCCATTACAACGAGTCTATTTGCTCTTGTTTCTGATATATATACTTTGCTGTCAATATTTGCTATTCCGCTTGGAAAAGCAAGATCAGTTAGAAAAGTTTCAATTTTATTACTTTTTGGTATTTTATATACAGGACTTATACAGGGATTAGGAAAGGGGTTTCTAATAGGATCGGTAAATATTATTTCTTCATTTTCAGTAATTATAAGATCTGACGGTCCATTTAAATCCATATCCTCATATTCTCTACAAAGAACAGAAATACTGGCATTGCCTAAACTGATCCGCAAAACTGATTTTCTTGCAGCATCAGCTGCTATTAGGGAATTAAGTTTTTTAGAATAAGCTATACCCAATGGTCTTCCTTTTGTATTAGCGTGAACTTTTATATCATTTTTAGAAACTAAAAAAATATTACCTGTAGATGCTGAAGAAACAAATATATTGTCTTTATCATCTAATGTTATTCCTTCTGGATGAGGAATAGTTGAAGAAATTTCTTCTAAATTTTTGGGTAAATTTGGTTTTAAATTACTTAAAATATCAGTTCTCCTAATTATTCATCTAAATCTTGCTCATTCCACAAAGATCCACGTTTTGCTAAGGCAAATTCTGCTAAAATTTGTTCAATTGCTTCAGGTTTCAAGTCTTCTTTTTTATCTTTTTTGGCTTTTTTATTAGTTTTTTCAGGTGTTTTTTCTTGAATTGTCAATCTTGGTTGATCATCTCCCCAATAAACAGTTTGATGAGGGAATGGAATCTCAATTCCTTCAATATCAAATCTAGCCTTAATTCTTCTTATCAACTCGGAACGTAAGTTCCACTGCTTCATAGGTTTACAGTCTCCAAGTATTCTAATAGTTATGCAAGAATCATCTAATGATTGAATTCTTAAAACTTGAGGAGCCTTAATTATGTTTAGTCCTATAACAGGGTCAGCAGAAATTTCATTTCCAATTTGATTCAATATCATAATTACTCTTTCTAAATTCTCTTTATAGGCAACTCCTATATCTAAAACAACTCTTGAGTAATTTTTTGTTCTATTAGCAGATACAGCAATTTCTCCATTAGGTACTACATGTACTGTTCCTTCAAGATCTCTTAATATAGTTCTTCTTAAATTAATATCTTCAACAAGACCAGAAGTTCCTGCAATAGTAACAACATCTCCTGTTCTATATTGATTTTCCGCTATGACGAAAATTCCACTAATTAAATCTCTTATTAAATGTTGAGCTCCAAAACCCACAGCTATACCAACAACTCCAAAACCTGCTAATACAGGTCCAACTGGAATAGATAGTTTTGAAAGTATCATAAATATACCTGAAACTACGACTATTATTTGAGCTCCTCCAGTAAAAACTCTAGATAAAGTTGTTGCTCTTTTCTCAGATTCTTCATGTTCACCATATTCTGATCTACTCATAACAAAAGTAGTTACTACTCTAGGGAAAATTCTTTCAATAATTCTCACAATCCACCAAATAGCTAAAATCATAAAAATAATGATTAATCCTTCGGAAAAAACCCAAGAAAAAATATTAACAGATTTTTCTTGGAAGTATGAAGATATTGGAGATACATTTACTCCGATAATAGACAACAAACCTACTGACATGAAAGATAATAAAACAACTAAAACAGAAGTGTCAAAAGCTTTTGTATCTAACAAAGAAACAAAAACTCCAACATCTCTTGTTTCGTCTCTATTTTTTAGTTTGGTTGCTAAAGAAGAAATCTTAGGTCTTGCAAACTTATGAAATATAAACCAGATCAAAAAGATAACAATGATTAAAGCAATAGCCCAGACGCCTTCACTTAAAAACCACTTTGTGAAACTTTCATATCCAAGATAATTCAAAATTGAATCAAAAAAATTGTTCATAAAATAAATATATTTTTAACTATTATGAAAGTATTCTTATATTTCTATCTAGTCAAATTAAGTACGTGTATTAAGAAAAATCTAGCAAATCTAAATCACCTTTTATAAATTCAGATGGTTTTAGTTTACCGATTGAGTATGGACCATAATTTGTTCTAAATAAATCTAAAACAGAAAGCTTAAAATATCTAATTATATTTCTTATTTCTCTATTTTTGCCCTCAGATAATAAAAGTTCATATACTGAAATTTTTTTACTTGTTTTTTGTGGATAAATTTTTATAGATCTATACAAAAAATCACCTACCCTAAGTCCTTTTTTTATCTTATTCAATTGATCTTCAGTCAATTTTCCATTAACTACAACTTGATATGTTCTTTGAAATTTATTTTTTGGTAATTCTAAAAATCTTGACAAATCTCCATTATTTGTCAGAAGTAGTAAACCTGAAGAATCTTTATCTAAACGCCCTACACTAAACATACCTCTCAAAGGTAAAGGTAAATCATCAAAAATAGTTGTTCTGTTTTTTTCATCATTTTTACTTACAATTAGTCCTTTAGGCTTATGGTACAAAAATATTTCTGTTTCATTAGTATATTTAATTACGTTACCATCAACTAAAACGATAGATTTAGTTGAAACATTTAATGCTGGAGAATTTATGATTTTTCCGTCCACTGATACATTACCATTGAAAATTTTTCTTTCTGCATCTCTTCGTGAACAAAGACCTGATTTAGCAATAAATTTTGCTATTCTTATTTTTTTGTGAATGTTATTATTACTCATAATATAATTATATATATATAGATTACTAAGAAATGAAAATTTTAGAATTTATTTTTACTAATATATCCCTAAGAACATACACTATTACAGCGAGTATTATTTTTACTCTTTTGTACTACTTTATCTTTATTTTTTTAATTAAATTCTATTCTGAATCTGAAAATGAAAATAATCATAATAGAAAAAAAAGTGTTCATATTATAATTAAATTTTTCGTTGGATTGTTTGCTTTACTTGCTGGAATTGTCACCCAAGGGGTTATTGCTGAAATTTATATATTTAGGGATTGGGAATGTTCACTAAGAAGTGCTTGCATATAATTATTACAAAATTATATAAACACTCTCCATATTATAAGGAATAAATGCAATAATAGAACAAGGAGAGTTTTATGGACAGTATTGGGAAAAAAATTTATCAATATATTAAGAAAAGATATATCTTAGGCTTACTATTACTTTTTCCACTAGCAGTCACATATTTTGTTGTTTCTTTTGCTTTTAATAGTTTAGATTCTATATTACAGCCTATATTTAGATGGATTTTTGGTACAAACATTCCTGGCGCTAGTTTTATAACATTATTTGTTTTAGTTTTTCTAGTAGGAGCTTTGTCGTCAAATCGCATAGTAAAAAGTTCTCTTAAAGTTTTTGAAGTTATAATTGGAAAATTACCACTTATTAATGGTGTGTATACAACCTCAAAACAAGTCTCTACTGCTTTTTCTGGAGGGGGCAAAAAGGGTGGTTTTAGTCAAGTTGTTGCAATTGAATATCCAAAAGATAATAATTGGACAATTGGATTTCTTACAAATGTAATCAAATTCGATGGGGAAGATCATGGTTTTGTTTATATGCCATCGACACCTGTTCCCAATACGGGATGGCTGTCAATTGTTCCATCCAAGAAAATCAAACACCTAAATGTTAGTGCTGAGAAAGCTATGAGAATAATTGTTGCTGGTGGTTTAGGAGCTGGAGATTCTTTAGATTCAATAAAGAATAATGATTAAAAACGAAGAACAATTTATAAGTTTTTTAACAAGCAATTATGACAGTATCAATAAAATACCAAAAAATTGGCTAGGTATTGGAGATGATGCTGCAATTATAGATATTGATTCTCAAAGTCTTATTTTTTGTGCCGATGCTGTAGTCGAAGATGTGCATTTTAGAAAATATACTGAATTCTTTGATATTGGATGGAAATCTATTGTATCGAATCAAAGTGATATAGCAGCAATGGGGGGTTATCCATTGGCATTTACAATAACTTTGGGAGTTAACGAATCAATAAAAGAGCAACAATTAATTGATTTATATAACGGAATGGATAGTGCTTGCAAAGAATTTGGAGGTCATTTAGTAGGTGGAGATATAGTAAAAAGCAAAAATATTTTTATATCGATTTCAGCTATTGGAAAAAATTTCATAAATAAAAAAATAATGACAAGAGATACTGCAAAAATGGGGGATGTTGTTGCCGTTACTGGTGAAATAGGTAATTCTATAACTGGTTTAGATATGTTGGAAAATAATAATATTATTTCAAATAAGCAAACTAAAAAATTCTTGAATCCTGTACCAAAAATTATCGAAAGTAAATATGCTGTAGAGTCGGGAATAGTTTGTGCCATGGATATCTCAGATGGATTAGAAAAGGACTTGAAAAGAATATGTGAATCTTCAAATGTAAAAATTGAAATAGATTTTGAAAAAATAAAATATGATAAATCGATTGAAGGATATTTTAATAATGATTATGAAAGTAAAATTCTCACTTCAGGCGAAGAATATGAATTGATACTGGTAGGACCAATTAGTAAGATTAATGTTCTAAAAGAAAAAATAGATCTATCTATTATTGGAAAAGTAACAGGAAACAAAAAACCTGAAATATATTTTTATAAAAATAATAAACAAATAAATTTAACTTCAGAAAGCTTTGATCATTTTGGAAAATAAATTTGAACATTTTGTAAATAATAAGGAAACTTTAGAAGAAACCGTAATTTCTAACTCTCTAAAAGACACTATAGAATTAGGCTTATCTATAGGAAAAAATATATCTAAAGAAAATATTATTTTACTTTCTGGAGACTTAGGTTCAGGAAAGACTGAGCTAGTCAGAAGTATAGTTAAAGGTTCAGGAAGTGACGGATTCGTTAGAAGCCCAACATTTGTTCTAATAAATAACTATGATGGCCCAGTAAAAATTACCCATTGTGATTTTTATAGAATGCAAGAAGGTTTAGAGGAGGAAGAAATAGGTATTGAGGAATATTTCGATGAAACAGCAACCCTAATAGAATGGCCTGAAAGAATAGCAAAAGGCCTACCTAGTGACTGTGTAATAATAAAAATCTATTTTACAAAAACAGAAAATCAAAGAAAATTTTTATTATATTCTTCTGGTAAAAAATCTAAGAAATTTATTAAAGGATTAGAATGAACCATTTATTCTTAGATACATCTACAAATAATAGTTCAATGTTTTTATCCATAGAAAACGAATTAGTTTATTCAAAAACTTGGATAAGTGAAAATAATCATAGTGAGGAAATAAATAAGTATTTTTCGGAAATAAAAAACTCTATAGACCAAATACAATATATAGGTGTATTGGTTGGTCCTGGAGGATTTAACTCAATAAGAATAGGAATATCATTTTCTTTAGCCATTTCTTTATCAAAAAATATCAAAATAGTTTCCCTACCTACACATTTAGTCCAAGCAATAGATTCAGTGTTAGAAAAAAAAGATATAATCTCTATAATTCAATGTGGAAAAAATATGAAGAGTTGGGCAGAATTTAAGAGCGGTAATTTTGAACCAATAAATTCTGGTATTACAAAAGATAAAATATATGAAGGTGATAAATATTGTGGAGAGATAAATAACCTAGGAAATAAAAATCCTAGGCCCTACAACAAAATTTTAGAAACATCTAAACATATTATTAATAATTATGGATATACTGAACCTGAAAACATTTTACCTATATATGCTAGAGAACCATCTATAAGCATACCGAAAGAACCATATAAGAAATTTAATAATTAAGGAGACAAAATGGAAACTACACTAATACTTATAAAACCTGATGGAGTACAAAGATCTTTATCTGGAGAAATAATTCAAAGATTAGAAAGATCAGGATTGAAAATAAGTGGACTAAAATTGCTTCACGTAGACGAAGCTCTAGCAAAAAAACATTATGCAGAACATGATGGGAAGCCATTTTTCAATGATTTAGTTGAGTATATATGCTCTGCTCCTATAATTGCTCTTGCAATAAGTGGACCAAATGCAGTCCAAAAAACAAGAACTTTGATAGGAAAAACAAATCCATTAGAATCTGAGCCTGGGACTATTAGAGGAGATTTTGGATTAGAAATTTCAAGAAATTTAATACATGGATCGGCAAGTACTGAAGATGCTGAAAGAGAAGTAAATATTTTCTTTGAGAAAAATGAAATAATAAATTACAAAAAATCTACAGACAATTGGGTCTTAGAATCATAGGATTCTTAATATTTCTGAGGATTTAGACCACAAAGACTCAAGATCATATTTTTCTCTTTGATCGTCTAAAAAAAGATGAATCACTAAACCTGGGAAATCTAACAGAACCCAACCACTATTAGAATTTCCTTCCCTATGATTTATTTTCAAGCTATTAGTTTTTAAGAATTTTGAGATTTCAGTAGTTGATGATTGCAAATGCTGAGTAGTCATTCCTGATGCAATAATAAAATAACTAAAAAAATCAGATTGCTTTGAAACATCTAGTATTACAACGTTAGAAAGAAGCTGATCACTCATTATTTGAGCTGTATCTGTGACTACTTGTGAAAAATCTTTTATGTTTATAACAAAATCCTTTGATATAATTTCTTTGTTATCTTTATTTAATTTTAGTGTACATTATTTAAATTTATAATCATAAAAACGAAAAAAAATGAAAAAAAACAAATCTAGAGTTTTAGTGGCAATGAGTGGAGGAGTAGATTCTTCAGTTGCAGCTATATTGCTTCATGAACAAGGATATGAGGTTGTAGGGATAACAATGAGACTTTTTGACAACCCATTTAAAAACTCAAATGTTTTAAATAAAACATGTTGTTCCTTAGATGATGTAAATGATGCACGTAAAACATGTAGTGTGATTGGTGCAAGGCATTATTACACAAATATGGTTGATGATTTCAAAAATAAAGTAATGAATAAATTTGTAAATGAATATCAAAAAGGGAGAACTCCCCATCCATGTTTATCATGCAATCATAGTCTTAAATTTGACTCTTTATTTAATAAAGCAGATGAGCTAGGAGCAGAATTTATAGCAACTGGACATCACGCGAAGGTTACAAACAATGATGGTAAGTATAATGTTGAAAAAGCATCCGATCAAAACAAAGACCAATCATATGTTTTATTTACTCTAAGCCAAGAAAAATTAAAAAGGCTTCTATTTCCAGTTGGGAATTATTCTAAAGATGAAATTAGAAATATAGCAAAAAAATATAATCTTTCTCATGCAGAAAAACCAGATTCTCAGGATATCTGTTTCATTCCAAATGGAAATTATAGAGATTTTCTAAAGAATAAAATCAAACCAATAAAAGGATATATCTACTCTGAAACTGGAGAAAAGTTAAAAGAACACGATGGAATTCATAACTTTACTATTGGACAAAGAAAAGGTATTGAAATTGGAGGGCTCAACAAAAAAGCATACGTAAAAAGTATCAATAGTTCAAATGGAGATGTGATAATTTCAGATAATGACAAGCTATTTGAAAAAGAATTAATCGCTGATCAAATCAATTGGACTAAAGGGTATACTCCTCTAGATAAAATTAAAATCAAAGCAAAAATAAGATATAACGCAATAGAACAAGAAGCGACCCTTAACCTTATTTCAAAAGATAAAATTTCTGTAGTTTTTGATAAACCAGTTAGAGCTATTACTCCTGGACAGCCTGTAGTTTTATATGATGGAGAAAAAGTACTAGGTGGAGGAATTATTAAAAATTCTATTCCCATAAAATCAGAAGCTAATGTCTAATTTAGATTTTGAAACTGAACTTTGGCAGTCTGATATAAATTATATTTGTGGAATTGATGAAGTTGGTAGAGGTTGTTTGGCTGGTCCAGTTTTATCAGGAGCTGTTGTATTTAAGGATAAGAATAATTTAAATTCTGAAATGTTCAGTCAGATCAATGACTCTAAAAAACTATCAGAAATAAAAAGAGAAAAGTTATCAGTTTTTATAAAAGATATTGCTTATTATTCCACAGGAGCCTGTTCATCTAATGAGATTGATGAAATAGGAATTCAAGATGCTGTAAAATTATCAATGATAAGAGCCATAGATAATTTAGTAATAAAACCCGAATATTTATTAATTGATAGTATGAAAATTGATGTGGATTTACCACAAAAAAGCATAATCAAAGGAGATCAAATTTCAAAAAGTATATCTGCAGCATCAATTATTGCGAAAGTTGAAAGAGACAATCTAATGAAATTAAGTATAGCTAACAAATTCCCAAATTATAATTTTGAAAAAAATAAGGGCTATGGGACAAAAAAACATATGGATGCAATAAATAGATTTGGCATAACAGATATTCATAGAAAGTCTTTTGAACCTATAAAGAGTATGATAAAAGATTAATCATGAAAGAAATTAAAGGTATATACGTAATTATTGATCCAGAATATATAAATTCTGAAAATCCAGTTGAAATGTCAAAAAAAGTCTTGGATGGCGGAGCTAAAGTCATCCAACTAAGAAACAAAATTGACAATGTAAAAGAAACTATCTCTTGGGGTGAAAAAATTAGTTCATTATGTGATGAATATAATGCAATTTCAATAATAAATGATAGGGTTGATATAGCATGTGTTTCTGGTGCAGATGGAGTTCATTTGGGTCAAAACGATATATATCCCGATGATGTATTAAAAATAACTAATAATAAATTAATTATTGGAACATCAAACGCTTTAATTGAAGAAATACAGATTTCTGAAAAAAATAATACCTCTTATATTGCAATCGGTAGCATATTTCCTACTACAACTAAAACTAATACAAGGCCAGCAAGTTTAGATCTCTTAAGAGAGGCTAAATCAACTTGTTTGAAGCCTATTGTTGCAATTGGGGGAATTAATCAACAAAATATTGAAAGTGTAATTGATACTGGAATTGATTCAGTTTGTATAGCAACTGCAATAACCTTAGCAAAAGACCCTGAAAAAACTACTAAAAGATTATCTAAATACTTCAATATTTAATAGGGATAATGTAAATTTATACAGTACTAAAATTTTGACTTGGAGGGAAAAACATGTCAGAGATATTATATGCACTTATTGCATCAATTGTTTCATTAATTGCAGCAGGCCTACTTTTTTTGAGAGTTCAAAGAATAAAAGTAGCTAATCAAGAGGTCCAAAATATAGGAAATCTTATTCATGAAGGTGCAATGGCTTTCTTGAAAAGAGAATATACGGTTTTATCATTATTTGTTATTGCAGTATTTATAATACTTATTGTATTCATTGATTTAGATCTTTTAGGAATTATTGGAACTAGCCAAGGTAATATTAATATGTCAATCTCTTATTTACTTGGAGCTATTGGTTCTGCACTAGCAGGATATTTTGGTATGGCTGCAGCAGTAAGAGGAAACTCAAGAACTACTGAAGCATCTGAAAAAAGCCTAAATAATGGTTTGAAAGTTGCATTTAGTACAGGAGCGGTACCTGGTTTTGCTGTGGTAGGTATTGGACTATTGGGTGTTTCAGTTTTATATATGATTTTTGAAAGCCCTACAGTAATTGCTGGTTTTGGATTTGGGGCTAGCAGCGTGGGATTATTTGCAAGGGTAGCAGGTGGAGTATATACAAAAGCTGCTGATGTTGGAGCTGATTTAGTTGGTAAAGTTGAAGCGGGTCTTCCAGAAGATGATCCAAGAAATCCAGCAACTATTGCAGATAATGTGGGAGATATGGTAGGAGACACTGCAGGTATGAGCGCAGACTTATTTGAATCTTATGCAGGATCTCTAATCGCCACTATAGCTTTAGCAGTCGCAGCAGGAACAACTGTTCTAGGATTAACTGCTAAAGAAAGTTTGACAAGTGATTTGGTAATTTTACCGTTAATTGTTTCTAGTATAGGAATTTTAGCATCTATCATTGGATTCTTTCTTGTAAGAACCAAGGAAGGTGCGTCAATGAATAATCTTTTATGGAGTTTCAGAACAGGTATTTTTGGAGCAACTATTCTAGGTTTAATAGGAACTGGAGCATACATAGTAGCCAAGGATATGGATTTTAATCTTCTTTGGGTAATTTTATTTGGTAATTTACTTGGAATAATTGTTGGAACTGCAACAGAATATTTTACTTCGTATGAATATAAACCTGTAAAGTGGATGGCTTCACAATCAGAAACAGGTGCTGCATCAGTAATAATTGCAGGTATAGCTGTAGGACTTTATTCAACAGTAATTCCGGCAATTACAATTGCAGCTGGGATATTAATATCCTTCACTCTTGCAGGAGGTACAGTAGAAGCTCCAATAATGGGTCTATATGGAATTGCATTAGCTTCAGTTGGAATGCTTAGTACTTTAGCTATAACACTTTCAACTGATAGTTTTGGTCCTGTTAGTGATAATGCAGGTGGAATAGCTGAACAAGCAGGATTAGATCCAGAAGTAAGAGAAAGAACAGATGCTTTAGACAGTCTAGGAAACACTACAGCTGCCACAGGTAAAGGTATTTCTGTAACAAGTGCTGTACTAACTTCTCTAGCTCTTTTAGCTACTTATGCAACAGTTGCTGAGATTACAAGCTTAAACCTTCTAAATCCAAAAATACTAGTTGGAGCAATCATAGGAGGACTACTTCCATTTATATTTGCTGGACTTACTATGGCTGCAGTTGGTAGAGCAGCTGGAGCAATGATTGAGGAAGTTAGAAGACAATTCAGAGAAATTAAAGGTTTGAGAGAAGGTAAAAAAGGTGTAAAACCTGATGTTGCTAAAGCAGTTGAAATTTCAACAAACGGCGCTTTGAAGGAAATGATCATACCTGGAACATTAGCAATTTTAGCTCCTATTATTGTTGGTATAATTCCTTTCTTAGGACCTGAAGCTTTAGGTAGTATGTTAGCAGGATCTATTATTTCTGGTTTTCTACTAGCAATATTTCTAAATAATTTTGGTGGAGCTGCAGATAATGCAAAAAAATATATTGAACTTGGAAATCATGGAGGTAAAGGATCAGCTGCTCATGAAGCTGGAGTCATTGGAGACACTGTAGGAGATCCAACCAAGGATACAAGTGGACCTGCTTTAAATATTCTTCTAAAGCTAATGGCTATGGTTTCAATAGTTTTTGGACCATTATTCCTAAGTGTAGGTGGATAAAGATTTATTATTATAAATTCTCTCTTAAGCAAAGTTCTATAAAACTAAGAGGGAATTTATAAAATATTAATTGCATATTTCATATAAATTTTTAGCAATATATTCAATTAATCCTCTATCGATAAGATTTAATTTCCAATCATTTGGAATAGAATCATAACCATAAAAAGCACCTCCAAGCTGACCAAAGATTGCAGCTGTTGTGTCTGCATCATCTCCTAAGTTTACAGCCATTAAGGCTCCTTCAGCAAAGGATGAACTTCTATCAAATGCCCACAAAGCAGCTTCAATAGATTCACTAATATTAAGCGTACCTTTTATTTCAGGAGGGTTTTTCTCTTTGAATGAACCGAGAGCTACATTATCAATAGAATCTTCAAGAGGAATATCATTCCACAATTCTGAATCATAATTCAATATAGAATTCTTATCTCCGCCTTGAACAGCCTTAACTATCATTGAACCATAAAGTCTACATGCGTCTATACAAGTAGTATTATTATGAGTTGATTTTGAGCTTTCTCCTGACATAACAATAGCCTCTTTTAAATCTTTACTATAAAAAAGAGGTACAGGAGACAATCTCATCAATGCTCCATTTGTTGATTGATCTTTTACAGGACTAAGTTTTCCTGATTTCTTAAAATTCGTAATAGCTGTTCTTGCAGTTGGTCCACATCCATATCCCCATTCTTTACAACTTAAGTATCCATCGAATAACCATTTAGAAAAACGTTCAAGATTATCATGTAAATCAAGAGTTTTAGTTGAAATCAGACTATCAGCTATACATAGTGCTTGAGATGTATCATCTGTCCAAAAACTTCCTTTCATGATTCCAGTAACTCGATCAAATGATCCTCTAGCCTTTCCTTCAACAAGACTTCCTAGTTGATCTCCAATTGCCAAACCAATAAAAGAACCCATCCATTTATCTTCTGGAGAAATATTTTTAATATTATTATCAATCATAATTATTTAGTTATATATTGAGAATATTATAAGATAATAATTTATTATTAGAGTAATTATATTATTAGAAAATTGGATTGATTTATGGAAAAAGACAAGTTATATATTTTAGGTGCAGGAACTCCTACTCCAACTGAATCACGATTTGGATCTGCATATGTTGCTGATATAGATGGTGAAAAAATAATGTTTGATTGTGGACCTGCTGCAACTCATAAACTTGTAAAAAGCGGACTGTTTCCTACAGAAATAGATAATTTGTTTTTTACACATCATCACTTCGACCACGACATAGACTATCCATGTTTTTTATTGTGTAGGTGGGATCAGAGTATCGGAAAAGAAAATACATTGAATGTATTTGGTCCTAAATTAACTGAAAAACTTACTGAAGAAATTTATGGAGAAGAAGGAGCATTCTCTCATGATTGGAAAGCAAGAGTTAATCATCCATTAAGTCAAAAAGTATACGTTAATCGAGGAGGGACTTTACCTAGAACTCCTCCAAAGGCAAATGCTAGAGATATCACGCCGGGTACAGTAAGAGTTTCAAAGAAATGGGAAGTTGTGTCAGATGTTGCTGAGCATGTGCAGCCATATCTTGATTCACTAGCTTATAGGCTTGAAACATCTAAAAACAAATCTATCGTTTTTACAGGAGATACACAACCATGTAAATCTGTTGTGAATCTTGCTCAAAATGCAGATTATCTTGTTTGCATGTGCTGGGACGATCAAGAAGCTATGAATGAAAATGGAGAATTTTATGGTCAATGCGGAACAGAAGGCGCCGCACAAATGGCACAAGATGCTAATGTAAAAAATTTAGTTTTAGTTCATATGGGGCCAAATATTAGTAAATCTGAAAACATAGTTTCAGCAAACGAAAAAATTGGAAAAATTTATTCTGGTAATATAATATTTTCTGAAGAGATAAAATCTATAGATCTTTGGAGTAAGTAAATATCTTAGACATCTTAATAAAAAATGGAAGCGTATATTCAGGAAACACTGACAACCCTGAGTTAGTAAATATTGGAATAAAAAAATCAGTAATAGATTATATTGGAAAAGAATCCCCAGAATCCAAAGAAATAATTGATGCAAGCAATTATATTGTCTCACCAGGATTTATTGATTTACATACTCATAGTGATATATCATTTCTCGTTGATCCAGAAGCCGACAGTAAACTTACTCAAGGAGTTACATTTGAGCTAGTAGGTAATTGTGGTATGAGCTTCTGTGCTCCACTTAATTCATACTCAAAACAAACTCTTTCTGACAGACTTGGCAAATATGATTCAGATGTAAAAGTAGATTGGGATGATTTTAATGATTGGTTAAACAAAATAGAAGCAAACAAACCTTCTATTAATGTTGCAGCACAGCTAGGACATGGGGTTTTAAGGTCTTTTGTAATGGGAATGAAAGCAGTATCAGCAAACCCTGATGATTTAGAAGGAATGAAAAAAGTTGTTCGGTCTTCAATAGATCAAGGGATTTTGGGTTTTTCGACTGGATTATGGTATGCCCCAGGGTCTTACTCACACACTGAAGAAATTGTTGAAATCACCAAAGTAGTAGCAGAACACGATTTACTATATTCCAGTCACATAAGATCTGAGAGTGATGATTCTTCAGGACTATTTCCTGCTCATGCCGAGGCTATAGAAATTGGAAGAAGAACTGGAGCTAAAATTCAAATAAGCCACGTAAAATCAGTTGGCCCGAAATTTTGGGGAAGAGGAAATGAATTATTAGAAGGAATGTATAGAGCTAGAGAAGAAGGGATAGACGTAGCTGGTGATCAATATCCTTATGAATGGTCAAGCACCCCTACAAGTGGATGTATGTTTCCTAGGTGGAGTCTTGAAGGAGGAAGAGAGAAAACTCTCGAAAGACTAAAAGACAAAAGTATAAGAGAACAAATAAAATCTGAAACTGTAAATTACATAAATAGATTTCATGGAGCTGAAGGTTGTGTATTGGCAGAGTTTTCAAGTGATAAAAGATTAGAAGGGATGAGTCTATCAGAAATTTCAGAAGAATTTTCTTGTACAGCAGAAGAAGCTGCCATGAGGCTCTACGAAATTTCAGAAGGGTCATTTGTTCTACATTCAATGGAAGAAAAAGATATAGATTCGATAGGAATGTCAGACATAATTGCAGTTGCATCGGATGGTAATTCTCTAAGAAATACTGGTCCCCTATCATCTGGGAAACCTCATCCAAGAAGCTATGGAACAAATACGAGATTTATTGAAGATATGGTTGTGAACAAAAAGCTGGTCCCGATTTCTAAGGCTATTTATAGAATGACAGCTCTCCCAGCAAGTAGATTGGGTCTAAAAAAAAGAGGTGAAATCAAAAAAGGATATTTTGCAGATATTAATATTTTTAAGCCTGAAGAATTAAGAGAAAATGCGACATATGTAGACCCACATCAATATTCAATTGGAATGAAATATGTAATAGTAAACGGAAATATTGCATTAAAAGATAGCAAAAAAATAGCTGGAAGATTTGGACATGTTATCAGGTCTAAAGAAGGATAAATTATGAAAAACTTAGAATTTTTTAATAGAAATCAAGCACGAGATTTTATAAACAAAAATAAACCCATGGCAATTATTCCTACTGGTTCTGTAGAACAACATCTGAATCATTTATTTATTGGCATGGATATAAATTCTGCGACAAGAATTGCTGAAGATTTGGCAAAAAAGTTTCCTGAAGATATATTATTTTACAGGCCATTAAATGCTGGAATAGCTGAACATCATATGGCTTTTCCTGGAACAATGACATTGAGAGTTAATACTTTTATTGGAGTATTAACTGACATAGTAGAAAGCCTTATTAGAGGAGGGGTTAAAAAGATTCTTTTTATAAATGGTCATGGAGGTAATGTCGAACCTATGGCAACAGCAATGAGAAATATATCTCTTCAAATGAAAGGAATTCATGAAGGGATAGATAAAACTGAGGTCAGAACTCATTATGATTATGAAGAACTTCTTAATAAAGATTCTGAAATAGATATAAGATATACAAGCTACTGGGAAATACATAAAGAAGAATTTATAAAAAACACTATAAAAGATGATGTTTGGCCAGGTCATGCTGGTGAATATGAGACTTCAGTTGCTTTATATATGTTCCCTGACTTAGTTGATAAAGATGCAATTAAAAATGACCCATTAGGAACATCCGTAGATGCATCAAAAGAAAAGGGTGAAAAAATTTATAACGACATAATTCAACAATATTCTAAGTTGATATCTAAAATGCTTTCTTAGAAAGAAGATTACAGAATCAATAAAGATTTAGAAAATTTATAAATCTTTTTGAATATCAGAAATTATTTTCATAAGTTCAAATGGAGTTATGTTAATTAAATCCAGATCTTTTATTTGCTTTGACACATCTGAAATATTTTCCTCAAAAAGTAAAGGTTGAAATGAATTATTATTACGTTTAGGGTTTTCAAATTCAGATAGCAATACCTTAGCTTTTAATAAAACCTCAATAGGTATACCTGCAATTTCTGCTACATTTATTCCATAAGATTTTTCAGCAGATCCTTCAATTATTCTATGTAAGAAATTTATAGAATTATTTTCTTCATGAACAGCTACTTGAAGGTTAATAATATTAGAAAAAGTTTCAGGTAGTTTTGTCAATTCATGAAAGTGAGTAGCAAATAAGGTTCTAAATTTCTTTTCTTCTTTAGTATTTATATATTCTAAAATTGACCAAGCTATGGACAAACCATCATATGTACTTGTTCCTCTTCCTATCTCATCTAGCACAGCAAACGACTTATTAGTAGATTGAGCTAAAATTCTAGATGTTTCTTCCATCTCTATAAGAAAAGTAGATTTACCTGTATGAATATCATCTGTAAGTCCTGTTCTTGTAAAAATCCTATCCACTATACCAATTTCACATTTACTAGCCGGCACAAAAGATCCTATCTGACTAAGAATAACTATAATAGCCATAGTTCTAAGGTAAGTTGATTTACCAGACATATTTGGACCAGTAATAATAGCGGTATTTATTTTATTAGTAAAATTCAAATCATTGGGAACAAATTTACCAAAACCTAATGTTTTATCAATAACAGGATGCAAGGCATCTCTTATATCAAATTTATTATCATCACATAAAACTGGTTTTATCCAATTATTATTATTTGCAATCAAATAAAAAGAATAGATAGTATCTAAGATTGAAATATCCTCACTCATAAATAAAATATCTTGTTTGAATTTTGTTATTTCCTCACAGATTTGATTAAATACAGCATCTTCTAATGCAGTTATATTTTCGTCAGCATTTAAGATTTTTTCTTCGAGTACTTTCAATTCTTCTGTGTAGAATCTTTCTGAATTAGCTAATGTTTGTCTTCTAATAAAATAATTTGGCACTTGATCTAAGTTAGATTTAGTTACTTCAAAATAATATCCAAAAACTCTATTAAAACTTATTTTTAATTTATTTATACCTGTTTTATTCTTTTCAGAAGATTCTAATGAAAGCAAAGAGGAATTTGATTCATTTTTTATAGAAATCAATTCATCAAGCTTTTTATTAAAGCCAACTCTTACGGGTAATTTAGATTGGTTTTCAAATAAGATTTCAGTATCTATAGATTGATTTAAGAATTTAGTTAATTGATTTATTTTTTTTGAATTAACATTAAAATTAAATGGGGAATCTAAAAACATTTTCTTTATAGTATTTAATTGTGAAATACTTTCATATAAAGAAAACAAATCTCTATAATTACAAGTTTTATTCTCAATTCTATTTATAAGTCTTTCTAAATCACTAATCTTTTTTAGAATTTCAGTAAGTTCGTACAATTTACTTTTATTTTCAAATATCCAATCAAGTTTT
>CEOP01231343.1_pt1 | contig 18154 bp, 16 predicted proteins | sample 361301 | NCBI WGS metagenome assembly CEOP01 (sample SAMEA2619548, study PRJEB7988) | marine metagenome | biome: marine biome (ENVO:00000447); feature: deep chlorophyll maximum layer (ENVO:xxxxxxxx); material: "saline water (ENVO:00002010), including plankton (ENVO:xxxxxxxx)" | depth 55 m
AATATCTAGTGGAGCCTGTGGCACCTCGGGATACCGGTCCATGCCCCTGTTTCCAAAGGGTCCCAAATCAAGGTTCCCAAGTCACACCCACAATAAAATCTGAATTCATAGTGTGAAAAATATGTGGATTCAGCATGTTCTCAATTGGAAAATAGCCATTTTCAACCAATATAGGAGATCTGCCAAGATTCAGACATCAATCCAAAGGAGTATGGATTTCGAAATTATACCAGATTTCATTTGTTTCAATTGAATTTTCAAATGCATTCAAATCTAATTCAATCGTAAATTGAATTTGATAAAGGGCGGATAAAATATGCAAATGAAGTCGTTTTTCAATTGAAAATAGTTAAAATTACAGGATTTTTCAATTAGATTATCCGCTTTGATATTCCGATTCTTTTATATGCCGTTTGAATCACGACAGAATAGCGAGAAGTGGATGGGAAGCACAAACGCACAGGAGAGACAGAAAATGGCAGATGAATACAAAATTGAACAATTGATAGATCGAGAGGTGTACGTAGGCGGCAAGTTGGTTGGCACCGTAAGAGGGCAGAGATTTAATCCGCGTCCTGATCATGTCCGCTCACTCCGACTAGATGTAATGCCAGAAGTAGCAGACGAATACATGCGTAAGCCTGCATTCAGCGCCCCACTTGCAAAGGAGTTGATCCACAGCCTACAGCCAGATGGTACAATTCGCATCTCCAAGTCAATGAGGGAACTACAGCGACGATGGAGGAATACAATCCGTATCGAAGAAGGGCTCTACGCTCCGGATGAAATGCTCGGCCGAGCTGTGATGGACAATGATAGTAACGAAATTGGAACCGTTGTCGACCTTCAGAAGGTCAAGAGGACTTTCAAAGGAGCAGTTGTAAAACTCCTACCTAGAGTCAGTTCTAGAATGGGGCTCCCGGAAGAGATTCTAATTCCTGTAGATCAGTTCAGCAAGACTACTGCGCGTCTCGACGAAGTCATTCTATCATCAACACTAGAACGAGTTGTAGCACTCACTTCTTACGCGAGGCTGAATGGCCTTGAAGTAGAAGAATGAGTGACCGTCACGCTTTAACCGGAAAGGCGATTCGGCGAACTATACCCCAGGGCGGGTAGCTTAGCTTGGTTCGAGCACCCGGCTGATAACCGGGAGGTCGCAGGTTCAAATCCTGCCTCGCCCACTCCCGATACCATCGGAATGCCCATGAACGGCAGGCATCAGGATGCCTCATGGACGGAGTCGTCGCGTCAGGCTCAGGCGACAGTGGACTCGCGAATGCTCTCGCGGAAACTCTTGGGTGGAAACATCTGGATTTGGAGACTCGGAGATTCCCCGACACCGAAGGCTACGTCCGTGTACCCAATGACTGCCTAGACCCGATTCGAAGCGGACCTGTTGCCTTAGTTTCAACTACGTTTCCTGACTCTGCAATCCTTGAGACACTGTTCCTTCTAGATGCCATTCGTGACGTGCGTTCTGGGGAAATGTCTAGCCTCAAAGGAGGCGAAGTCAAGGAATCAGATGTTGGTCCAGGTGTATTCTTGGTAATCCCCTACTACGGATATTCTCGCCAAGACAAGCGATTTATGGCAGGAGAGGCAATATCTGCGAAATTTTTAGCGCGCACATTTGCCTCCCATTGTGACGGAATCGTTGTTCTCGATATTCATGCACCTGAGGCAATGGAAAACATGGGAGTTCCTGTAGAATTAGTTAGCGCCATGCCAGAAATCGCTGAGCATCTGAGAGAGAATGTCAGACCTGATTTCGTGCTTAGTCCAGACAAAGGAGCAATCGAACGTGCCTCAAGTGTTGCAAACGCGATTGATGTTCCCTTCTCCTATCTAGAGAAGAAGCGTATCGATGCACATACCATCGAGCATACTCCGAAAGATTTGGATGTCGAAGGGCAGGTTGTTGCGATCGTCGATGATATGATTAGTACAGGAGGCACGATTTGTCGAGCCTCAGACGCACTCCGGCGTCAGGGTGCGAAGGAAGTCCATGCCGCCTGTACCCACGGCTTGTTCACAGGTGGTGCAATCCACCGACTTGGGAACCATGTCGATGGCGTCCATTCCACCAATTCACTACCAAATCCAAGGGCAAATGTTTCTGCAGCAAAGGCTCTATCCAGAGGAGTCAAGCGATTGATAGAGCGCATGTCCTCAGAGATTGTTGTCCAATAAAGCTCAAATTGGAAAACTAAGTGACCCTAGGAAGTCCAATGCGTTTATATCGAGTCCTTCCACCGCAGCGGATGCACAAGAGGTATCTCCAATGACTGAGCACATCGCATTTGAAACACCACAAGACGTCAGAGACAGTGTCTTCGAGCTAGTCAAGCTCGTTGGCAAGGAAGGACATGGCGTTGTCAAGAAAGGAGCGAACGAGGTTACCAAGTGTGCTGAGCGTCAGACCGCTCAGATGGTAATCATGGCCGAGGATGTTAACCCACCTGAACTCCTAGCACACATCCCTCAAATTTGCAAGGAAAAGGGAATCCCATTCATCTACGTCGATAGTCAAGAGTATCTCGCTGAGTATGCAGGCATGGCTTCAGGCACCAAGACCGCCGCAATTGCCATTCTTGAAGTCGGCCGTGACGCAGACGATCGATTCAAGGCCATCAAAGAACAAGCAACCACCTTGGCTGCATGAAAGGAGGAGATGGAATGGCTGTGGAATCATGGCCTGCTGAGGTCGTGGAGATTGTTGGACGAACTGGAATGCGTGGCGAAGCCACTCAAGTCAAGGTTCGTGTTAACGATGCACCTAACCCACGCGACGTTGGCCGCATTATCACTCGCAACGTGCTTGGTCCAGTCCGCCTAGGCGACGTTCTAATGCTACGCGACACGGGTCGTGAAGCAAAGAGGCTGAATGCCCGCTGAGGTGAGAAGATATGCCAGATACTCACACGTGCAGTTTCTCAGGTGAAGAGATTGAGCCTGGAACCGGGATGATGTTCATCAAGAGAGACGGATCTGTGCTCTGGTTCAAGGACAGTAAATCTAGGAAGAATCTTCTCAAGACAAGGCGCAACCCAAGACGCGTCAAGTGGACTCGCCACTACGTCAAGGGCGGAATCAAGTGATTGAAACCATGCACTGGAAGGTGTTTGGTGATGAATTGGTCTAATCTCTTCTCTATTGCAGGGATTTTGCTCATTGGTCTGACCATTTATGATTTTTTTATGGCATTCACGTGCGGGTTAGGTGGTTCAGGAGTTTGTGATGGGGACAGCCCTGTATATGCAACATACTGTATTTCGGGAATATTTTGTATTTTTATGGGATTATTACTTCATAGCGATAAGCCCGCAGTTCTCGATGAAGAAGAATAGGTATCGGTTGAAATACACCCATCCAGTCGGCGGGTCATGTCCGACATACAAACCACCTTTGTCATGGTGAAGCCTGACGGCGTCCAGAGAGGCCTTGTAGGCGAGATTATCCAGAGATTTGAGCGTAAGGGCCTTCGATTGGTGGGCCTTCGTGGATTAATCCCCTCAGAAAAGCTCGCAGAGACTCATTATGAAGTTCACAAAGAGCGGCCTTTCTATTCCGGGCTAATCTCATTCATCACTTCCGGCCCCGTAGTCGCAATGGCTTGGGCAGGAATTGATGCAATCAATGTTGCTCGCTCCATCATCGGCCCAACTAACGGTAGAGAGGCACCTCCAGGCACAATCCGTGGAGATCTCGGCATGGATATTGGTTACAACCTCATTCACGGTAGCGATGGTGAAGATACTGCATCGAGTGAATTAGCCCTATGGTTCCCTGAAGGAACTATGGAATGGAATCGGGATATCGAACAGTGGATTTACGAGTGAGGGAGCGTGATGGTGTGGATGGACGACGTCAACCGATTGTCGCTGTCCTCGGTCATGTAGACCATGGGAAAACATCCTTGTTGGATCACATTCGAAACCTCGGCTCGCGTTCACAAGGATCCGTAATGGCACGGGAAGCAGGAGGCATTACCCAACATATTGGCGCTACAGAGGTTCCCGCAGATATTCTCAACGGAATTTGTGGCCCCTTGCTACAAGGGAAAGAATTTCTTTCTCCCGGACTACTCTTCATAGATACCCCTGGACACCATTCTTTTACCTCATTGAGAACACGTGGCGGAGCATTAGCCGACATCGCAATCCTCGTCATAGACCTCATGGATGGATGCAAGCCCCAGACCATAGAATCAATTCGTATTCTTCGGGAATCCAAGACACCTTTCATCATCGCGATGAATAAGGTCGATCGGCTGTACGGATGGAATGCTGAGCGCGGACGATCTACTGCCAAATCTCTGCGAGAACAATCCTCTGATGTCATTGGTTATCTGGAAGAAAAGCATTGGAAACTGGTCGCGCAACTAGGTGAAAATGGTTTCAATGCTGAACGCTACGATCGCGTCTCAGATTTCACCAACACTATCGCGATGGTACCCTGCTCTGCCAAGGAGGGAGAAGGCATTCAGGACCTGCTTGCCGTTGTCATTGGGCTTGCAGAAAGATATCTTGAATCTCAGTTGACTGATGTTGAAGGAAGCGGTACGGCAACGGTCTTGGAGGTAAAGGAAGAACGTGGCCTAGGAAAAACGCTAGACATCATCCTCTCTAAGGGTTCGATTAGCAAAGGTGACGAGATTGTTGTCGCCACAGAAAACGGTCCGAAGCGGACGAAGGTTCGAGGGATGTTTTCACCGAGAGGTATGACCGAGATGAGAGATGCTGGAGACCGATGGGATCCCGTCGATAGCGTCCAAGCCGCAGCAGGAGTCAAGGTCAGCGCAGTTGATCTTGATGATGTTCTTGCTGGCACAACCCTGCATGTAGTGAATACAGAAGAAGAGGCTGAAGAGGCTTGGATCAAAGCAAAGGAAGAATCGACTCTCACTATTGAACTCAAAGACAAGGGTGTCTGTATCAAAGCAGATACACTTGGAGGTCTCGAAGCACTCGCCTTTGAACTTGGAGAACGTGATATTTCCATCCGTGCCGCAAGTGTGGGTAAAATTACACGGCGAGACGTGCGAATTGCCGAAGTTGGTAAGGAACCTGAAGAACGCGTAATTCTAGCCTTCAGTACCAATGCGCTTCCTGATGCTAAGAAAGAAATTGAAAAAACAGGTTCAGATGTTCATCTCATTGAAGGTGAAATTGTTTACCACATAATGGAACAACATGAGGAATGGAGAGAGAATGTCCTTGCTGAAAAAGAGAAGGAGGAACGTGAGATGGTCGTCCATCCGGGTCGGCTCCTATTTCTTCCAGATCATACCTTCCGCGCCTCTAAGCCAGCGGTCATCGGCGTGAGAGTTCTCGGAGGGCGAATCCATATCGGTCAGCGTTTGATGAAAGACGGCATGCAGATTGGCCAAGTAAAATCGATCAAAAAGGGCCAAGACAATCAGAAGGAAGCAATCCAAGGCGATGAGGTCGCTATTGCCATTGATGGGGCAGTCAAGCGCCCTGGTGAAGAGGCAATGGAAGCAACTCACGTCACAGTTGGGAGGCAAATCGATGAAGGCGATGTTCTACTCGTCTCCGTCCCCGAAACACACGTTCGAATCCTTCGGAAACGTGAACTCACCGCAGTCGAAAAAGAGATCCTTGAGGAGATTATCATGATGCATCGACGGAATCCTGATACTCCAAGATGGGGGCTTTAACCCACGTACGGGAACGACGAACCTTGAAGTAGTTCAGGATTGGGTTTAGTGTCTGCTGAAGGTGTTAGAATGGTCTCAGAATATTCAGGAGGAGGAGGCCGCGGACGAGAAGTCGTTCGTGTAGTGAGTGATATCTCAAACGCTCTAATGAACGAGGTATCCAAAGTTATCATCGGTAAGCAGGAGAACCTGCGACGTGTGACAATTGGCATCTTGTCTAACGGAAACATGCTCCTTGAAGACTTCCCAGGCCTCGGTAAGACGATGCTCGCTAACACCTTCGCACGTGCACTTGGTTGCAAATTCAAGCGTGTACAGTTCACCCCTGACCTACTTCCTTCAGACATCATGGGGACCTACATGTATGATCAGCAAGCGGGCGAATTCAAGCTCCGTCCGGGTCCACTATTTGCTAACCTCCTCCTTGCTGACGAAATTAACCGTGCACCACCCAAGACACAAGCTGCTCTCCTCGAAGCAATGGAAGAGAAACAGGTGACTATCGAAGGAATCACACACAAACTCCCTGCACCGTTCGTTACTCTCGCTACTCAAAACCCGATTGAACAGGAAGGAACCTACCCTCTGCCTGAGGCACAAATGGATCGTTTCCTGATGAAAATGAGTATGGGATATCCAAACCGCCAGGAGGAGAAGGCCATCCTTGCACGCCGGAAAATGCGTGGTAAGGACGACCACGATGTCGATCAGATTACCTCACCGAAGAAGGTGGTAGCCATGCAGAAAGCACTTGAAGAAGTCCACATTGACCCTGCGATTCTCTCTTACATCGTCGAAGTCGTTCAGCGTTCCCGCGAAGATCATCGCGTGATTACCGGTGCATCTCCACGTGCAAGTCAATCTCTATTCAAGACTGGACGAGCAGCAGCAGCAATCGATGGGCGAGATTACGTCATACCTGATGACATCAAGGGTGTTGCTCTCCAAGTTGTCAGCCATCGTATTGTCCTCAAGCCTGAAGCAAAGATTCGTGGAATTACTGGAATGCACATCATGCGGAAGATTCTGAATGAAGTTCCTGTACCTGTCATTCAATGATTCTAGGGCTTACAGACGGCCAATACTGATTTAGGACGGCGATTGTGGGATTCTTGAGGACGGATGGACCCATACAAGACTATCATCTCCTGCACCAACCAGAAAGGTGGGTGTGCTAAGACAACGACTGCTGTCAATCTGGCAACATCACTCGCAGAAGGAAATCCTAGCATGGGTATTCCACCAGCCAAGGTCTTACTGATTGATCTAGACCCACAAGGAAACGCATCTACGAGTTTCGGTGTAGATAAACGACTGGACGTACCCACTGTCTACGACCTGTTAATGCAGCCATCAGATGGTACACTCAACGTCCACGACTATCTAATCGGGCCAGATATCCTCACTGATGAAATGCAGCGCGCTTTCAAGAATATGAATCAAGATTCAAGGATCCCTCCTCGACTGAAAGTGGAAAACCTCTACCTTTTACCATCAAACATCAGGCTTTCGGGGGCAGAAATTGAACTCGCCACGAAACTCGGTAGAGAAACTCGACTTCGAGAGGCTCTTGCTCCTGTGATGGATGATTTCGACCATATTATCATCGACACGCCGCCATCTCTTGGCCTACTCACCATCAATGCCTTGGCAGCCTCTAACTGGATTCTTGTTCCAGTCCAAGCAGAGTACTATGCCCTCGAGGGCATGAGTCAACTCATGAACTCGATTCGACTGATACAGAAGCGAGTCAACAATCACCTGAAACTGTTCGGCATTGCAGTCACGATGTATACACCTCAATCCAAACTCTCCGCTTTCGTTGAAGGTGAAGTTCGTAAGCACTTTGGAGAAGATGTATTTCAAACCGTAATCCCGCGATTGATGTCAATCGCTGAAGCTCCGAAAGATGGTGCCCCTGTCGTCCTTCTGAAAAAACCGACTAAACGAAATAAAGGTAGCAAACAATACTGGGGACTCGCTAAGGAGGCTCATCAGCGAATCCTTGCAAGAAGGGCCGAGTATGGAGTGAATCCAGAATCTGTTCTAAGGCGAGAAGCTATCGAAAGAGGAGATCCAGAACACATCTGGGATGACATCGAAGACTGATTCAACCTGCAGAGAACGGCATTACGGCGCCTACGACAACCGTCATGGCTATGTTTGGAACGGTAACCGTGATGACGATGGGCTCCCCTGAGATGACCTCCGTTTCCGTTTCTTTCGAAATCCGAAGGCGATTGAACTCGCTAAAGGCGATGGAAGGTGTCCGTAGTGTAGATGACCTGCTCAAGGCGGTGTTGAAGGAACATCGTCTGAATCGTCTACGTTCTGAACAAGACTCCATTCGATTACGTATTAAGGACCTCGAAAAGGCCGATATTGAGGCAATAATCACCCGTATCACGGAGGAATAATCGTGAAAGGACAGCCGAAGGTTGTGTATGTTGATGGGAGCACAGTCCTTCGTGGACTAGTAATCGAAGGAAGTGATGAGGAAACCCTGCTGCATCTCGCAGCATGCAATCAGGTCGAACTCATCTCGAAGGGACGAGAATGGAATACTGTTCTCCTTGGTTTGATGGAAATGGTTCGTGCATCGGGAGCTGAACCATTTGGTGGAGAAAGTCTGCAACAATTACGGAAATCTCTTCCGGTTGATTTTAGATAATCACTGACCGCCGTTCTTCTCAAGCCATTCGTGACCATACCACTTCCACTGATCAGTGGTCCACCCTGGAGGTAAACCACCCTCTGGAAGAGGAGGGGCCTCAGTGGGTGCTGCCTCTTCGGTAGTTGGTGCTTCAGAAGGTGCTTCTTGCTCGGCTTCTGAATCAGAAGTCGCACTGTCATAGACCTGCCAACCCTGTTCACCTTCCTGCCATTCGCCGCTTCCATCATCCACATCCGCATCAGATGATTCGGATGAATCAGATGACTCATCACCATCCGACTCTGTAACTGAGCGAGACTTACCCTGAGGAGCGGCATCCTCGGCATCTTCCGTCGATGAAGTATCAGACATGTCAAGGAGTGCAGCAACATCCTCTCCCCATGCGTCGTCCTCAATGATTCCACCAACCTGTTCAATTGAACCCGTCTCAATCTCTTTTGTTGCACCCTTCCGCACATATTCGTCCTCCTTAGACGATTTATTCGTCACACGGCGACCTAACATCCCCAAGATCCCGATGATAACCATCATCGCGATTCCAATTCCAACTCCATAAGGAGCAAATTTGAGAATCTGTGCACTGAAGTCGTTGGGATCCGACTCACTATTCGTATCGTTAATTGGAGTATAGACCGGCTGATTGAGTTTCACACAGGCCGATTCATTCTCATTACGTTCACAGTAATCTTCAATCGTCTGCACATTGAATTCTCGGTCATCATAATCAGTGTTAGAACCAAGACAATCACGATCTTCGTCGAGCCACTCTGTAGCATTACCCACAAGAGACCCAGGACAGTTGTCAGCATCCCAGTAGGCTTCAGACTCATCAGCATAACCATCCCCATCCGAATCAGGACAGCCGTAAGTCGAAACCGTCTTCACGCGATCTTCAGCAGGATCATAGAGTAAATATCGGGTACTAGTCCCTGCCTGATTAGCACATCCATCGCCACGATAGCCCTGTTGAGCATCACCATAACCATCCATGTCACTATCGGCCCACTGAGTGGGTTCGTCAGGGAAGTAATCTCCTTCGTCAGACCAACCATCCGCATCCATATCGGGGCAACCAAGCCGGTCCTCAGACGATTGGCCACCCATATTTGGGCAAGCATCAGGATTGTTTCCTTCGAGATTATCCCCGTAGCCATCTCCATCGCTATCTGCCCATTGTGTCGCATCTGTTGGATACCGGTCCCCATCCAGCCCATAACTAGCGTCACCATATCCGTCACCATCAGTATCCTTATGCTGGTCACTATTTTGTGGAAACAAATCTGGATTCGTTCCATTCGGATTGTCCCCGTATCCATCATTGTCCTGATCTACCCACTGGGTTGAATCATCGGGGAATCGATCAGAGTTGTTTCCGTTAACTAAATCCCCATATCCATCTCCATCGCGATCAGTAGTCTGGGTGCTGTCTGAAGGAAAGGCATCAATGGAATCCACTATCCCATCACCATCTGTGTCGATATCAAAGAGCATGATATCCGAAGAGCTAGCAAAGGACATCAGCACTACGAGAGCATCTCCTTCTCCGCCTAAGATACCTACTACCTCTCCATTGCCTTGATTCAACGTCTGCTCAGAAGCCCCCGTACTACGATTCACGAGATGAACGAGTCCAACCGCGCCCCCAAGAGCGATTCTGTCGGCATCGATGTCATGCAGGCTAACCAAATCACCTGGTGGCGAAGGTGTCATCGAATGACTGAGATTCCAATCTGAGGAATTGTATGCGAGATAGAGGCCATCCTTCGTAATTGCATGAACGAGGCCATTACTGTCACCCATAATGTCAGTCACTTCGGAATTTGGTTCAATCAAAGTACCTGTATGGGCGCCATCTCCTTGGTGAACTCGAAGGGTCCGATCTCGCCCGCCCGTGATGATGTCCCCTTGTGGGGTCACCTCAATCGATGTGATTCCGATAGAGTGTGCAGTAGTCATGGCACCAGTTGCCACACCATTCGAATATTCGCTCGCTCGCTTATCTAATCGATTGGTAATCCACAAATCCCCATCAGCATCAAAGGAAAGAGCATCTACAGGACCAGCAGAAATTGAGTAGATAATCGACTCAAATACTGTGGAGTAAATCGCTGCACCTTGATTATGCCCAACGGCAATGACACCGTCGGTCGGATTATGAGCAAGAGAAAGAGCGCTGACGTTGATAATACCCGTCCAGACCTCGTTTCCGGCATTCTGTCCTAGAATCTCCATCACAGTGAGGTTTCCTGACTCGTTCACGATTGCAGCCTGTCCATTACCCAAATCAGCCCAGCCAATACTCGATCCTGAAAGAGTAGATATCTCTCCAGCATACCCGATATCTCCCGCAGCCCCACTAACAGTGCCGAGGGAACCAAGCATCAGGGCGGCGAGTAAGATGCTGCATGCACGAGAGGCCATGGCTATTCAGAGCATGATTCCGCTTTCAACCCGGCGGAACATTGAGCAGGGTCTCATTCCTCTTCACTAGATGCTTCTGTAACCTGTGGACGAAGGATTCGAACCTGTTTGATGGGGGCCGTCTTTTCCTCTGATTCTTTCGGCTTCATGACCTTCACTGGGCGGATCGCAGCAGTAGTAGCCGCTTCTGCTGGCATCAACATCCGGCGATCAGTAGTTGGATGAATCTCGGCCATCCCTTCACCTACAGATTCTTCCTCAGCAGGGGTGCTAGGTTGGATTGTACGACGCACTGGAGGTCCTTTCACACTGGGTGCTGCAACTGAATCACGGACCATGCGGCCGCCACCAGGTGGACCCTTGGTGGCTGGAGTATCCTCAGCATCCACCTCGGTAATCGTCTCAATCATCTCATCTTCCAGAGGGGCTACCTCTTTCTCCTCATCCACTGTAGGAGGGGGGCTTGGAGAGAGAGGTTGTATTGGTTTGACTACGGGCTGAGTTCCGAGTACACCTGGCATACCAGTCTGGGCTGCCCCAATGGGCGCTCGACTTGGGGCCAATGGAGACGCTTGACCGAATGGTTTCACTCCAGAAGCACCCAATCCATCAGGGGCTCCTTGAGCGGCTGCTCCAAGCGCTGTCATCGGACGAGTTGATCCAATTGGTGCACGCACCGGTGCTGCAAGGTTGCCCCCTAATGGTGCTGCAGGTAAACCAGGAGTATCCAGGCCAGTCATAGCTGAACTACCAAGTGCATTGTTGACAGGCTGAGCTGTTTGTCCAAGACCGGTACCTCCGAGAGTGCCAGCTGCTCCGGCGGGTATTTGCGAACGAGCCGCTCCAAGAGCACCCATCCAAGCTTCTCTCTTCGCAAGGCGGGAATCCTGTTCAGATGCCTCATCCTTCACTTCTAGTTGCGCAACTAGAGCCTCACGCTCAATATCTTCATCGCTGACTAAGTCCCTCTCGATATCCTTCTTGAGGCGGGCCTCTGCCATCTGCTTGAATTCCTCGGAACGAGCTTCAAGCGTAGCGAGACGTTCCTTGATTTCTTGACGCTTAACTGCTAGAGCGGCTTCAATCTCAGCACGCATCTCGGCTTCGCGACGTCGGACCTCGATCAGGGCCTTGTTACGCATGATTTCCTCACGCTTGCCCATCTGGCGCTCGAGTTGTTCAACAACCTCTCGCTCCTTACGCTCACGGAATTCACCGAGGCGTTGTTCCATCTCAACCTCAAGGTCGAGAGCAGTCTCCTGCCGCACAAGATCCAGAGAGGTCTCAAGAGAAATTCTCTCGTTTCGCAGTCTGGCGTCAATTTCGGCCATAATCTGGCGTTTCGTTGCCTCCTCCCTAGTTGAAAATTCAGCTTCAATCTGCTCTACCCACTTTGCACGGCGAGTATCATAATCAGATTCCATCTCATTTCGAAGTTCGTTCTCACGATCATGGCGGAACCGAGCAAGTTGACTACCAATCTCAGCCTCTCGCTGTAGACGGTAGGTCTCGAACTGATGTTGTATACGGCGATCGAGTTCCCCCTCGATCTGTCGAGTGAGTCCCGCTTCTATGTCATCAATAGTCTGCTGGAAACTAATATCAAAACGGTCACGGAGGCGGGACTTTCGCTCCGCCAATCGACCCACATAGTCCGCTTCCAAAGCCTTGAGTACACTCGCTCTGAGCTCCTCTCTCTTACGGGCGACGGCAAGTTCGAGATCCTCCTGCATACGAGTCTCTAAGCGATTGGTCTCAGCAACTAGGCGTTGCTCGAGTTCACCTTGAATGTCCTTAGCTACATCCTCCTCCATCCGAATTGCTCTACGCTCATATTCGGCTCGAAGGCGAGTCTCACGATCCCTCAAACGCTGGTGAAGTTGTTGTTCAAGACGGTTCCTAAGCGCTTCACGGATCTGGATTTCACGCTCTGCGAGACGTTCAGTAAGACCTTCCTCAATACGGGTCTTCTGGCGATCCTCCTCTGTTCCGAGTTGATTCTCCATATCCTGACGGAGTTCTGATTCCATTGTACGAACCTGCTTCTGGAAGGCTTGTTCAGCCTCTATCTCCATTCGCTCTTTCAGGAAGGCTTGGCGACGAGAGAACTCGTCATCCATATCTGAACGAAGCCGGTCACGAATCTCTTGCTCAGAGGCCTTAACACGACGTTCGCGCTCAAGGGAAAGTGCTTCCTTGAGTTGCTCCTGCTCTCGGTCAAGACGGAGTTGGAGTTCTTGCTTCAATACCGCTTCCTCACGTTCAAGCACTTGGCTCTCAAGCCGCTTGAGTTCGGATTCGAGATCGTCTCGCAACGAACGTTCTAACAAACGGTAATCCTCATCATGGATTATTTCGTTAGCCTTGCGCATTGCACTCTTCATGTTTGCAATTCGCTCGGATTGCTCGGCAATACGGAGCCTCCGTTCTCGATCAACCTGTGTCCTCAGACCGGCTTCACGATCAAGAGCCTGGATAGATTGCTGAGTCCCTTGGAATGACTCACTAGCTGAACCGACTACCTTGCTGCGGAGGTCTGCAAGCGAAGGCTTCGCCTGTTCCCCATCCCTTGTCTCCGACAGATCTTCAGTTGCCATGGGTTCCCATCCCCGACCGAGATCGACCTTTCATGGTAAATAATGTCGACAGTTCCTAACATGCGGAAAATGCCGATTTATCAGCCCAATGGATGCGACCGTCACTAATCAGAAGGTTACTCGGAATCCTTCTTGGCAAGCAGGGCACTTGAGGTTCCGTTCTCCTGGACGCTGAGTGATTCGTAAACCCCGTTCACAGGCGGGACATTTGATCTCTACCTTGATCACTTTAGGAGATAGAGTAAACTCGTGACGGCAACTTGCACAGCGCAAATCAGCAGGGCGGACATCGGTACCCGCAACGAGCACATGGCGACAGGCCGGACAGGTGACCTTCTCATTCAACCAATCATGACGAGTTGGCTCATGCTCGACGCGTACTTTCGCACTACATACAACGCAATCGAGTTCTCCAAGATTGGATGGTAGAAGTGATTCACAGGATGGGCAGTTCGCTGGTGGAGGGCTGATTCTGCTCATAATTTCGTAAGCAACTGGAGTATCCTCCTGCTCCTCTGTCATGGTTGTCCCCCGTATATGCTCCAATGCCTCGATATTTCAATCGGTCGCACCGCTGTTGACCCTTGAACCAATCAAGATCCCTATCGCTTCGAGAGTATCCTTGGCCACATCACGGAAAATATCGATTACCGTAGTGAAGCGCTGAATACCACTTCCTGCGACCCACATCCCATTCAGGATTACAAATAAGGCGCTCGCTTCATGAAGAAGGACACCGACTGCGATACTGATTTCCACGCCACTCAAAACAATGGCTACGAGTGTCATGGTAAGAGCCAAACTAATCCCGATATTCAAGCGGACGATTCGACGAGCGGAACGAGCTAGCCGGGTAAGCGTGAGAATAGCACATGGATTCTCTCCTGGAATCAGGACATCGGCGGCCTCAAGGTTTACCTGATCTCCTGAGCCAACTGCGATGCCAACATCAGCGACTGCGAGAGCGCCAGCGTCATTGAATCCGTCACCTGCCATGAGTGTATGTCGTGCGACTGAACGTTTCTGAACGAAGGAGGTCTTTTCCTCGGGGGTGACATTACCCGTACAGTGCTTTGCATCAAGACCAAGGATTCGTCCGAACACCTCGACAGATGACTGCTCATCTCCAGAGAGAATTTCAACAACAATACCGGCACGCTTCAATGAAGTGACTAGTTCCTGAGCACCTTCTCGGGGATCATCGTGAACAAAACGGAACAATGCGATAGCCGTGCCATCCTCCGCAAGAATAGACACACCGTGGCCTTCTTCAGAGGCATTTCTAATCGCTTGATCGAAATCTGAAGTGATATCGACGCCTTGGGATTGAAGCCAATCTGCTCTTCCAATAATCACAGGCTTACTACGAAATAACCCATAGACGCCTGCATCCCCGTCCTTTAGCGATTTGACGGACATTGGGCTATCTCCATCAGGTAGTGAGGAGAGAATAACCTCCGCGTAAGGATGATTTGATCGGACTTCAAGACCGGCCGCAAGGCGCAAAGACCGCTCAACCTCCGAACCCTTTGTAGTGACAATGGAATGAAGTCGTGGACGTCCAGAAGTGAGAGTTCCCGTCTTGTCGAGCAAGACGAGATCGACTTGTGCTGTCTTCTCAAGAACATCCCCCCCTCGCGCAACAATCCCTTGAGATGAGGCATGTGATAGGGCAGCTGCGTGGGGGATGGGTGAAGCAAGTAGGAGGGCACAAGGACAGGATACAACCCAGAGAAGAAGGGTTGTTAGAATGGTCTGCTCCGATACTCCGTACGCAATCCAAGCAATAATCGGTGCACCGAAGAGCACCATTGGGACCCACCATTTTGTGAACGTCTCGATGGTCGTCTGAACCGATGGGGGACTTTCCCTGAAGGCTCGAACCATATCAATCAAGCCAGCAAGGCGGGTCTCATCCTCAAGGGCAGTTGTCTCAATGACGAGTGGGCCACGTGTGAGTGTCAATCCCGCTTCGACGAAATCACCCAAAGAAATCTCCACGGGAAGGGATTCTCCTGTGAGCGGTGCTCTATCGATGTAACCCAATCCTTCCACAATGCGCCCATCAACTGGAACCGTCTCTCCACTTCGCACTTCCACTTGATCGCCAATCTGAAGAGTGTCTACTGGGACGATGTTCGTCGGCGAAAAGGAGTGCGAGGCATTGATTGGCTGAACATTGATACTAAGTTTAGATTCGGTAATTTCTGTGAACGGCATAAACTTTGAAGTGGCCTTTTTTTCGTTAACAAGACGAGCCTCTCGAGGTAACCGATCAAGACCACCCTGCATCAATTCACGTGCTTTTACGATAGCCCGTTCCTCGAGATGGGAAGCGAAGGAAACCAGTCCCACCACCATCAGAGCCTCAACATACTCTTGGAGTACAAGTGCGCCAACAACTGCAGCAGTCGTTAGAACTTGGAATGCGAGAATTCGATTCAGTATACTATTGAATGCCTCTGACATCATCGACCAGCCAACAATGAACACGGATACAAAAGCAACTACCTCTGCAATCGTCGCCATGTCACGATACTCTAGGAACATAATGACGCCAATTATTGGTATCGTCGCGAGGGCGCCAAGTAATCGCCATTGATCCGGGCGAAGCGAGCGGTTAGAGCCCATCACCAATACTGGATCAACACCGAGAATCTCTCGAAGGCCAGCCAATAAATCCGAAGAGGTCTGAATCTGGTTAACTCGTTTAATCTCAATTCGCCCCTCAACCATCTGAAGATCGAGTATGCCTGGAACCTGTAGAAGTTCACGACGTAAGGTTCTACGATCAATCGTGCGTGTATTCTCCACCATTCGTGGCGTAACGCCTTGAATCACCTCCCAAGGAAGATTAGGAGCGTACCCGATACTACTCAGAACTCTTGCAAGGCGAGAAGAATTCGTCTTTGATACATCGATTTTCACACGAATGTTTCCATCCATAACAGATACATTACACGATTCAACACCATCAATCCGCGATACAGCTCGCGTCGCTTTCATCGCACAATCTAGACAATCCATCCCTAGAAGGTCCCATTCGTAACTTTGGATTTCAGATGCCACCATTACAATGGCTTCACTGCTGGCCTTGACTTCACGGACGGCCGTGGCGCGTTCGACATTTTCCTTTCTCTCCTGGCGGAGATCGCTAACTTTGGATCGAGCTGCACCGCCAATCGAACCAGCGAATAGAGTGACTGATGTGAAAGCACGACTGAAATTCTCCATTAGACCCTGGAACATTGCCTTCAAACCGATTCCAGAAGATTCGACAATCTCCGCTTCAAGAACCGTGGGCTCCGAGGAAATAACCATGGCCTCATTGACGACAGAATCAACTTCGTCATCTAGGAAGAGGTCCTCCGACTCCTCAACCATGGCAGTATGAGTCAACTGCTCCTTTTCAACATCTCCACCACGGTTGATTGAAATCGGTTTGGAGATTATGGGGCTCTATGAGCGCGCCAAAGATGCCTCTGACCAACGGCCGGCGGCCGGCAATGCTCATCTGTGATATCGATGGGACTCTTACTGACGAGCACTATGGTATCCACCCTGGACTTCCTGAGGCCTTCAGACGTCTCGAAGCAGCAGGAGTGCCGGTTGCTCTAGCGACTGGGAATGTTCGACCCGTAGCTTGGGCACTCTCTCGACATCTTGGCCTGACTGGCCCTCTAATCTGTGAGAACGGAGGAGTTGTATGGGACTGGAGAAGGGGAGAAGATGTTTACCACCTCGCAGATGGAACACGGGCACGTATGGCATGCGAGTGGCTAGCATCAAGAATTCAGGGTCTCGATTCAGCAGGGATATCATCCAATGCTTGGCGTGAATCTGAATGGTGCCTCTATACCCAAGAGGATAACGAGGCGATTGAGAAGGAACTCGCTCTTTCAGAATGGAATGATCTCGAGGTTGTACGCACTGGATTCGCAATTCATGTCAATGAACCGGGCATGGACAAGGGTGCAGGGATTCTTCATGCCCTTGGCCCACTCGGAATCGACCCTGCGGACTGCATAGGTGTCGGTGACTCTCCCAACGACCTACCGATGTTTGCAACTGTGGGTTGGTCTGTCGCCGTAGGTTCTGCGTTCCCCGAAGTAAAGGCGGCTGCAAGCGCCGTTGCAAGAGACAAACTCATCGGCGGCCATGCAGTGATAGCACTGATTGAGGAAATTCTATCTCTTCCGGAGTGAGACAATGCGGACTGATCATCTCCCGTTTCCTATGCCTGATCGGCCCCATGCACTAAATCAAGAATGGAGGCACCTCACCTTCCTCCATTGGAGGGTGGATCCAGAGAAACTAGCACCCTACATCCCAGAAGGACTGGAGATTGACCTTCATGAAGGACAAGCCTATGTCGGCACAATCCCATTCTTGATGAAAAATGTCCGTCCACGCTGGGCAATCTCAGTCCCCGGTGTCTCGACGTTTCCAGAATTCAACATCCGAACCTATGTGAAGAATGGAGGGAAAGGGGGCGTTCTCTTCCTAACTCTTGAGGCACAGAGTCGGATTACATGTGCTTACGCGCCACGAGCGTATAGCCTGCCATATCGATACTCAAAAGGACGAGTAAAAGTGCAAGGATCAACATACAGATGGGAAACGAAGCGAAAGGGAGGCTCGCATGGTTTCTCTGGATTCTGTTCACCTAAGGGGGATGAAATGGAAGCTGAGAAGGGATCGTTGGAAGAATTTCTCTTTGAGCGCTATTCTCTATACGTGGAGCATGCAGGAAATCTCTGCATAGCACATACACAACAC
>CEOP01033452.1_pt1 | contig 18056 bp, 18 predicted proteins | sample 361301 | NCBI WGS metagenome assembly CEOP01 (sample SAMEA2619548, study PRJEB7988) | marine metagenome | biome: marine biome (ENVO:00000447); feature: deep chlorophyll maximum layer (ENVO:xxxxxxxx); material: "saline water (ENVO:00002010), including plankton (ENVO:xxxxxxxx)" | depth 55 m
TGCAAACATAATGCGGATTATTTTTAAAGAACTTTATCAATCCTATATTAGATATTAGTGAATATAAAGAAATTCCTATTTGTAGTTTTGTTATTTGAATTCTGTTTCTCTCAATTAGAACCAGGTGATATAATTTGGGAAGAAAATTTTGATAATCTCAATAATTGGATTATTGAGACAGGGAATGGTTCTTGGGGCTGGGGTAACGGTGAGTTACAATATTATAAATCTGAAAATATTGAAATCGTAGAAATTCCTGATGAAATTGGGAATAATGCGGTTCAAATTACTGCCAAACAGGAATCAGGCGCAGATATTATAGACCAGTGGGGTAATCCTCTAAACTATACTTCAGGGAGAATGAACACAAAATCTAAAATAAGTGTAAAATATGGTATTATTGAGGCAAGAGTTTTAATTCCTGATATAAGCACTGGCGGATGGCCTGCTATTTGGTTACTTGGGTTATCTAATTTGTCTTGGCCGCGAAGTGGTGAAATAGATATTATGGAAATGGGACATCGGCAAGCTTTTAGAGATTTGCACGATGAACATAATGGAGGTAATGGACTAAATAACTCTACAGTTAATCAAGTGGTTGGATCCAACGCGATTTTTTATGCAGACGAAGCACTTGTACCTGATAACCCTACAGGCGCTGCAAGTATATCGTGGGATCCCGATGATGACTACTGTAGGCCATATTATAGCTATGATAATCTAACTAATAGATTTGTAAAATATCGACTGTATTGGAATCCAGATAGCCTCTTATTTAGTGTTTTCGATAATGAGATAGAACATTTTTTATATGCAGATGTATTTAACATAGATAGTATATCTAGCGAGTTTAATTCGCCATTTTATTTTATTACTAATTTAGCAATTGGTGGTAATTTTACCGATGCTTACTCTTTAGGAGACCCTTCAAATGGGTTACAAGTATCAATGCCTTTCCCATCCAAAATGCTTATTGATTATATAAAGGTAATGAATTGGAATGAATACGGTGAAGTCAACGAGGGACCGCCAGAATTCCAAGGGGGTAATTTTGGTCTTTTTACAGATCTTACCCCGGTTGATAATGGTTTAATTTCTGGTTTAGATGCAGAAATTTATGTTTGGGAGGGAACCCTAAATGAAGGGAATATTGAACCATTCGAAGGCGAAAATGGGATTTCTTGGAGTACTACTGGGTTGGGCTGGTTTGGCGCAGGGATAATGTCTATGCAGCCTGTTAACCTATTTAATTTTTTGGAGGGGCATTTGAATTTTAGTATAAAGATACCAGCAAATGTTTCTTTTCAAATTGGTATAATAGATTCTTGGGGTAATCAATCATATGTTGATTTTCCATCTAATCAGACAACTTATGGATTAGAAAGAGATGGAAATTGGGGGCAAGCCTCAATACCTGTGGAAGATATTAGAGGGGATTTTATTGACCTTAGAATGTTAAGCTATGAATTTGTGATTCTTGAAGTAAATGGAGCTTCTTGTCAATTTGGATTGGATGATATTTATTGGTCTGGGGGTCAAGAAGTTTTAGAAATTTCAAATTTTAATAATTCTTTAAATCAGTTTGTATTAAAAGATAATTACCCAAACCCTTTTAATCCATTAACATTAATAAGTTATGAATTGCCTTCTGAGGGTTTTGTTAATATAACAATCTATGATATTGTAGGTAGGAAAGTGAAGACGCTCATAAATAGTTCGCAAACTTCTGGATATTATTCTATTAGGTGGGATGCCACTAATGATAGAAATGAATCTGTATCTGCAGGGGTATATTTATATATAATAGAAGCAAGAGAGTTCAGGCAGACTAAGAAAATGGTGCTTTTAAAATAAATTATTAGCTAAATATGTTAGCAAATAATTATAATGATATTGGTCGTGGTCGCATCAATGAAATATTTAAGGAAGGCTGGAGCCAAGTTGAGTTCATTGAAATAGTTTTTCGTGAATGGGCTAAGTTAAATCAAGTCGCTCTAAACAAGGAGTATTCTAATCAAACAGGCCTTAAAAGGCAAGATGATGATATAGACCAATTTTCATTATGGTTAGTTGATAATATATATTTACAAGTTTATTGTGAAGGGAGTGATAATATGATTGTAAAAGAATTTTGTATTAAATATTTTGATTATGAAGATGGTAATATTTCAAAAAGTTAATTTTGTAAGGGTAAATTTTTTGGTTTTTGCAATATAGATATTGAATTAGAAAGAATAGTAAGGCAATATTAAAAGGCAATTAATATCTGCCCTAATATTCGTATCTTTGTAACAACTTTTTTATTTTACTAAAACTATTTTTTTAAACTTCTGAAGTTAAGTTTTTGTCTTTTTAATCTTTTTAAATGGTGATTGAGCCTCTTTATAAAATATGTGTAATTTTTTTTATCTGATGGTGACCAGATAGCCTCTGAAAGTGCGCATATTCTTGGCATTAGCATATATTCTATTTGTTGAGTTGTAGTAATATATTCAGTCCATAGATTAGCTTGTCCCCCAAGAATAAGATGTCTTTTATTATCATTGATTTTTTTAGGTATAGGTTCAAATTCATAAACTTTTTCCATTGGGAGGTACCCTCCAATCGCTAAAGGTTCATTATTTTTGTCTTCTGATTGATAATAATCAAAATATGTATGTGAAGTTGGTGACATTATTACCTCGTGACCAGCATTTGCTGCTTTTATTCCACCCTCCATTCCTCGCCAGCTATGTACGATAGCATTTGGTGCTAATCCCCCTTCTAGAATTTCATCCCATCCAACTAGTTGTTTTCCAAGTTTATTAAGTGTTTTTTCTATACGTTTAATAAAATAGCTTTGTAGTTCGTGTTCATCTTTTAGGCCTTCCTTCGTTATTCTTTTTTGACATTTTTGACATTTTTTCCATCTAGTTTTTGGGCACTCATCTCCACCAATATGGATATATTTTCCTGGGAAAATTTTAGATACCTCTTTTAATACGTTTCCAAGAAATTGGAATGTTTTTTCATTCCCGGCGCAGTAGACTTCCTTATGTATACCCCAGAGAGTTTCTGTTTCATGTGGGCCACCTGTGCAAGATAAATTTGGATAAGCAGATAGAGCTGCTGTAGCATGTCCTGGTAATTCAATTTCAGGAACGATAGTGACAGATCTTTTTTTTGCGTATTCTATAATATCTATAATTTCTTCTTTGGTATAAAAACCTCCATAAGTTTTACCGTCAAACTTATGTGGCTTATTTGTATAGTGGCCAATTAGTGTTTCTTTTCGCCATGCTGATATTTTTTCTAATTTTGGGTATTTTTTTATGGGGATTCTCCAACCTTGATCTTCAGTTAAATGCCAATGAAAAACATTCATTTTATGTGCTGCAATTATATCTATATATCGCTTGATAAAATTAGAGGGAAACATATGTCTACCTACATCAAGCATCATCCCACGCCACTTAAATCTTGGAGTATCACTAATTAAGATGGTTTTTACTCTTTTTATATTTTCAATTTTCATTGTTTCTAAAATTTGTAGTAGTGTTTGAAATCCATAAAAAGCGCCGGCATAGTCTGATCCTATTATTTCGAAACCTTTAAGATCAATTTTTAGTTTATATGATTCCGAAAATTTTGAAATATTATTTTTAATAAGTATATCTAATACTATTTTATCATCTGTGGTATCTGAGGTTATTGGTTTATAATCAATTTTAGATAATTCCGACTTAGCTATTTTGACTAAGTCTGCTAGGTTTTTGTTTTTCAAGTTGTATTTAATTTTGATAATGTCTTTGACGTATAGTGTATTTTTTAAAATTTTAATATCATTAGGGATAGGGATTATAGAGGGAGAGAGTACTTTATTTGATTTTGATTTAGACATTGTTATTATAAAATAATATAATTGTTAGTAATTATAGTTTAGATACTCAAATTACAATTTTCGAGAGTTATTATTAATGAATAATTTTTATGTACCCATTTTTTTCTTAGTATCAACTCCTCAATAGTCTATTAATTATGCAATACAATTTAAATCTTGGTGATATCTATGCTATACTAACAGCTCTTTGTTGGTCTTTTGGAGTTATTTGTTTTGATATATCAGGTAGAGTTCTAAATAGCCTTCAGATAAGTTTTTTAAAAAATATTGTTGGCGTGCTAGGTTTTATCATTTTTCTTTTTATACAAAGTGACTCATTTCCACTTTTTAGCCATCATGAATATTTTATCCTTGTTGTTAGTGGTGTCATAGGTGTCGCAATTGGAGACCTCCTTTTTCTCGCTTCATTAAGGAGAATCGGATCTGGTTTAAGTGCGATTATTAGTACAAGCTATTCAGTTTCTATATTTATCTTAGCGTATATAATGTATCAAGAGATTATATCTATTTTTGCTTATTTAGGTGGTTTTTTAGTTATCTTTGGGGTCGTTATTGGGACGATGGAAAAGCCTGAGAATAAGACTCCTCAAAATATTTACATTGGAGTATTATTTGGGGTTTTAGCACATTTATCTACTGCGTATTCTATTTTATTATTGCGGCCGATAATGGAAATATATCCTGTAGTTCCCATTGCCTTGGTACGATTTAGTACTGGCATTATTTTTAGTGCAATAGGTATTATTTATTTACAAGGTATTAAAAATATAAGTGAAACAGTTACAAAGGGCTTTGCGAATAGATATCTCATTATTGGCTCTTTTTTCGGAACATTTTTATCAGTGATTTTTTGGCTAGCTGGATATAAATATACTCTTGCTGGGCGTGCAGCAATCTATAACCAGCTTTCTACTATTTTTATTATTATACTTGCATCTATTTTTTTAAAAGAAATAATGACAAAAAAAAAATGGTTAGCTGTAACTCTAGCGCTTATAGGGGCATTAATTGTTAGTGTTTTTTAAAAAAAAAATCAAAGAGTCTCAGCAAATTATTAATTTGTTTCTTGGTCCGAAATATAATCGAAAAAAGCTAGTGGAAAATTTTCATATTTGGAGACTTTCAATAGAAAGGGACCCTTTAGAAAAAGATAATATTATTATTGAAGGGACGCGTTCGCAAGATACTGTATTTTTGCAGCAATGGAGGTGGATTATAATCCAGGCAGTATTATGGTTGATTATTTCATTTAAGTTTAGTTTTTCACCTGTTATTAATCTGATGGCATTTTTCACTATATTAAATCAATTTATTAATAATATTTTGATAATTTCAAAAGATAAAAGACAAATTTTTAATACAATTATTACTCAAGAAATTTTATCAATAAAATCTTTATCCTCTTTGCTCTGGGATACACTTGATGGTTTAGATAAAGGAGAAATGAAGATGATTAATGTTGATAAATTATATTATGCTCCAGAATGTGAATGGACAGATATTTTTATAAAATTAATACATAATGAATATGAAAATAATCTTCCCTATATCCAAATTAATATCGGACACGAATCAAGTGAACTTATTCATCCGTCATCATTAGGATTAGTAGATAGCTCTAAAGAAAATAAGCAAAATTCATTAATGGCATTGTTAAAACTTTTTAGTCGACATAGCCATTTTGTATTTGATGGTCATATTTCGCAAAAACAATCTATTGAGAAAAAAATCCAAATACTTAATAATTGGTTCATTATTCATTTTGGAGAGAGAGATATTAGACCTATAGTTCAGAATGAGATTATGGGTAGTTGGGAGTGTTTTATTAATATTAATGATACTACGAATAGCTGGTACGAATTAGAAAAAGAACGTGATAAAGATATGAAAAATTTATTATCAGAGTGGGTACCACTTGAAAAAGAAAGAGAAAAAGTTGATCAAGCTGCTGAATCTTACAAAATGAAAGGATACGAGTGGTAGATGAAGTGGGTGTTTTTAATCCTTTTTCTTGTTTTAATTGGATATAGTATTAATGATGAATTAAAAAAAGAGCAAAATGATTAGTTATAAAAAACTTAGTAAAGATGACATTAATGGTCTCCCTTTAATAAAATATCAGGGTGATATACAGGTACTTTCAGATGAGAATCATATTGAAGAAGCAATTGAATATTTATTGACTCAAAAAGTAATTGGTTTTGATACAGAAACCAGACCGACTTTTACAAAAGGAACACTTAATGCTCCATCTATCATACAGCTTGCTGGAGATGATATAGTTTTTATTTTTCAGTTAGACAGTAACAAAATATTTAAAAAATTGTCACAAATTTTATCAGATATTGCTATAACAAAATGTGGTGTTTCAGTTGATAGAGATTTGATTGAACTTATGTATTTGAGTCCTTTTAATCCATGCTCGTTTATAGATCTTGGTGATATCGCTAGAATGAGAGGAATACCACATCATGGTCTTCGTGGACTAGCGGCATTATTCTTAAACCATAGAATTTCAAAAAGTTCACAGACATCGGATTGGAGCAGAAAAACCTTATCACATAATCAGATTAATTACGCTGCTACAGATGCATGGATTAGCCTTGAGTTATTTAAGAAGTTTGATCAAGAAAGTATTATTTAAGTTTTTATTAGTGATGCATTTATTTAATCAATAGAAAATTAATAATCATGAAGAATTCAGCTTATTATTTAAAACTATTATTATTTATTTGCGTTTTATTTTTAAATGGATGTGCTACAATAATATTTAATTCTATACCTCTCAAGGATATCTCTAAAACAAGTGGTCAATATCATGTAGGAACCCAGAAGCTTTATTTAGTTGATTCATCTAGGTCAATGTGGTTTTCAGATGATATTTTTCGACCTAGAGAAATAAGTGTAAAAATATGGTATCCAGCGAATGAGATGAATTTAATTAAAAAAGCTAGATATCTTGATGATTCAGAGTTAATTGGAGAGGCTCTTTCAGAGAGGCTTGGTGTCCCAAAGGCTTTGATGAGAAGAGCTAAGGGGATTAAATGTAATTCCTGGCTAGATGCAATGCCGATAAAAGGTAATTTTCCAATTTTGATATATTCTCATGGTCATCAAAGTTTAAAAATTGCTAATACCTTTCAGGCTGAGGAGCTAGCAAGTAATGGATATATTGTCATTGCTCCCGATCATACCTATGATGCAGCTATAACAATATTAGAAGATAAAAGTATTATTTATTCAAAATCTAAATTACCAAATAATGACCAGCAAGCATCTAAACAGGAAATGATTGATATAGTAGAAAAACAGTTAAAAATCAGGACGATAGATATTAGTTTTTTAATCTCGAAGATGAATCAGGAGTTTTCTTTAAATAATCAATTTGTTGGAAGTGCTGATACTAATAGAATAGGTATTTTTGGACACTCTTTTGGTGGTTGTACATCAGTAATGTCTGCGTTCAATGATAATCGTATAGATGCAGTATTAGGTTTAGATGCATATTTTTTACCACTCTCAGAAAGTGTTATCAATAAAGATATGAATAAGCCTTTTGCTCACATTGGTCAAATTAGTTGGGGCAATTCAAATAATTATAAAGTGATGGAGACTCTAGGAAAGAAAAACTCGAAGTCTTTTTTTCATTTTTCTATTGAAGGATCAAGACACTATGATTTTACTGATTTTTCTCAGTTTACGAGACTTACAAAGAAATTTGGTTCTGGAGATATTTCGCCAAAAAAGATCAGAACGATAATGAATATGATAATGATTGATTTTTTTAATAGTAAATTAAAAAGTGGTATAAAGTTTGATCCAGAAAATTACTCTAGAGTTTTTCCTGAAATAAATCACTATATTTATTAGCCATTTTGTAATCTCTGTAATCAATCATTAACTTCTGCTTATGAAAAAACTAATTCCTGTCCTACTTTTTCTAATATTAAGTGCTTGTGGCCCTGATTATGATGCTTCAACAGATTCAACTGGTTTACGATTTGATGGGATTGACGATTATGTTTTGATTGAGGATAATGTAATCCCTGATTCAGGAGATTATTCAATGTCAGTCTGGGTTAAGGCAGATTCTGGTAATACTGGTGCAAGAACAATTTTATCTCAGAGTGATACTTCTGGTAGCCCTTTTTATTTTGGAGCTATATCAACGTCAGATACTTCTGGGACTATTAAAATGAACGAAGATTGGGAAGAAATAAAAACCGAGAATTTTTATATTGATGACAAGTGGCATCTTTATACAATTGTAAATGATGGAACCATAGGAGATTCAGCGTCTATAGTTGATACTTCGGCATTTTATATAGATGGTGTATTGATCTCAAAAGTCATTGGAGAGGGTAAGTCTTATCCAAAAGATGAAAAGTTTTTTATTGCTACGATGTGGGATAGCTCAGGTCAGTATTTTTCAGGGATAATAGATGAGATAACAATTTGGGATAGGAAATTGACTGCAGATGAAATTACATCATTATATAACTCAGGTGAGGGTTTAGACCCGACCTTAGACACTTTAGATTATATTGGTTCATCCAATTTGATTGGATTTTGGCCATTTAGTGAGGGTGTTGATTCTTCTGCGAGTGATTTTAGTGGCAGTGGTTTCGATGGGCAAATTATTGGCGCTAGTTGGGTAAATATTGATACTAGATTGGAGCCTATTGAAGATATGGCTTCATCGCAAGAATCTGGTACTCAAAATAATGTTGACCAAAGAGAGTTATGGGGTAGCGTGGAAGATGCTAATGGGATGTCGCTATTTAATGCTAATATTATTCTTTCAGGGAATCATAATGAAGAGTTCCAATGGAGCACAAGTATATCAACAAACCGGCGAGGAGATTATGAACTTAATGATTGTCAGTCTTGGGATAATTTAGAGGTCACTCTTGAAGGTTATGAGACTCAATCATATTCTCCTAATGATTCTATATTTTCTGTTTTGCCTGTAGTCTTTGTATTAAAAGAGAACACTACGGAGCCTTCAATCGATAGTGCGAGATATGCTGAGATTGCTATAAAGGCAGAAGAAAACTATGAAATGATTCAATATATGGTTAATTCAGCTAAGCAAAATGAAGTGATTTCTATACCCGAAGGAGTAAATATTGTTTCTAAGCCTATTATCATAAATAAAAAGACAAATATCACTATACAGGGTATACTCTCATCAGCTATTATTCTTAATGATATAGACCAACCAGTTTTTATAATAAATAATTCTTCAAATATTGTTTTACAGAGGCTTAATCTTGGACATGAACCATCATTAACCGGCAATCGTGATTCAGAAGTAGTGAGAATTAATAAAGGGAATAATATATACATTAACAGTTGTGAAATTAGTGGTGATGCAGCAATCGGAATAAAAGCTGTTGAAGTGAAAAGTTTGACGATAGTTAATTGTTTTATACATGATAATAGTTGGTTTGCATTTTCTTTTCAAAAATGCGATAATGTTAAAATTGAAAACTCACGAATCATAAAAAATCAAGAGATAATGTACAAGCGTTCATCTGATGTAGCATTATACAGTAATGTTATAAAAGATTAGTTGTCGCTACTAATTTTAGATGCAAACTAAAGAAGAGAGATTATTATTTTTTATTCTACCTTCTTCAGCGGTAGTCCTCTTTGTATTTTTAGTATTTGTTGGCGCTTTTTCATATGAGGGTGGTAACAGAATAGATCCTTATTCAGATGGATATTCATTCTCTAATAATTATCTAAGTGATCTTGGTAGATTGAAAACAGTTGCTGGTGTTAAAAATACTATACCTTTTTATTGTTTTAATAGTGCTCTTATTATCCTGAGTGCGGTTTTTTCATTTTATTTTCTCTATCTTCCTTCATTGTATGATGATGATGATAAAGTACAAAATATCTCCCGACTGGGGAGTCTCTGTGGATTATTAGCTAGTTTTTGTTTTTCCGGTGTGGCATTTACACCTGCAGATCTTTTTTTTAATGCACATGCATTTTTTGCTGACTGGTTGTATAGATTAATGAATCTGACCATATTCTTTTATGCTATCTCATTTATTATTATGTCAAAGAAAGATTTCGCTTTATCAATAGTGTTTGGTTTTATAGGAGTGATAGTTAGTTCCCATATACTTTTATCAGATTTTGGTCTTGCTGATTTATTTCATGAACCGCATACTGCAAGAGTACTTTCTCAAAAAGCAGCAACGATTGCTCTTGTTTTTAGTGTTCCCTTAATGACCATTCATAATCGAAAGCGAATAGACTCTCATCCAATTAAGCTTAGTCCTTTTGCTATAAACGGTTGATATTTATTCATTAAAAATTTATTAATAAAAAGGAGATTATTATGAAACAGTATGTATTTGGTTTTGCTTCTGCAATTCTATTAATTATCATAGCTTTCATTTTTATGGGTTTTTCACCTAATCCGAATCTTGGGAGTGTTGGAAAATATCAGGTTGATACTTTGTTGATGACGCAAGAAGACTATTTAGGAAATAAAAGTTATGAGGTTCTATACACTATCTTTGATACAACAACTGGAGATATAAAGCAGACACGTAGAGTCCCTCATAGTAATTATATAGCAAAAAAAATTCAAAAGCAAAGGTCAGCGTTTGATTATAAATAAAATAAGGAGGCAATTATGAAAAAATATGGGATAGGTATTATTACAGGAATGCTCTTAGGAATTAGTAGTGTAATGTTTCTTGGTTCCTCTTCTTTGGGAACAGGAGCAGATCGGTATGAATACATAAGTGGTTCTACTATTGATATGAAAATATTTGATAAGCGTACTGGGAAAATGTATGTGAGAGGTCGTGATTTTGTTACAGAGTATGATATAATTAATGCTTATTATAGAGTGCGAACTTATAGCCTATATGAAGAATGATAAATTATAGAGAGATGATAAACCAAAATGTTATTGTTGCTTCAAAGAAGATAAACAAATATATACGAAAAACTCCTTTTGAGAGGTCTGCAATGATCTCGGATTTAATAGGTGCTGATGTTTGGTTAAAAATGGAGAACCAGCAGCATACTGGTTCATTCAAATTCAGAGGGGCTATTAACAAGATGCTTTCCCTATCAGAAAGCGAACGCGAATCTGGAATTTATGCTGCATCAACTGGGAATCATGGTGCAGCAGTGGCATACGCTTGCCAGTTATTAAAAGTCCCATGTATTATTTATGTCCCGGAGAATTCTTCTGAGGCAAAGTTGATTAATATGAAAAATTTTGGTGCAGAAATTGTTGTTCATGGTAAAGATTGTATGGATGGAGAGCTCAAGGCTAGAGAGGTCGCAAATAATACTGGAGGTATATATTTATCACCTTATAATGATTTGGAAGTAGTTGCTGGACAGGGGACCATTGGAAAAGAGATTGAGTCACAATGTAATGGACTAGATTCTATAATTGTATCGGTTGGAGGAGGAGGTTTAATAAGTGGTGTTGGAGGTTATTTAAAATCAATTTGGCCAGATATAGAAGTAATGGCCGCTTCACCTGAGAATCATGCTGTGATGATTAAATCATTAGATGCAGGAGAAATAATAAAAATTAGTCCTGTACCAACTATATCAGATGGAACGGCTGGCGGTGTTGAAGATCAATCTATTACATTTGATATGTGTAAGGAGTTTGTAGATCATCGAGTTTTATTAACTGAACAAGAAATTGAAGAGGGCATTGTTCATCTTATTGAAAAGGAAAGATTATTAGTAGAAGGCGCTGCTGGGACCGCTATTGCTGCTTTGATTAAAATGAAAGAGCACCTAGAAGGTAAACGTGTCGGAGTTATAATTTGTGGCCGAAATATCAGTCTTGAGGTTTTAAGAAAAATCATATGAAAATATTTGGGTTAAAGGAGATAAATAAGGTGCTCCCTAAGCTCGATTTACTTCCATTGATCAAGGAAGGTTTTAGAGCTTATTCATTAGGTTTTGCCGTTGTACCTCCTGTTGGTGAATTAGTTTTTGATAAACCCCAAGGTGATGTTCATATAAAATATGGTTATATAAAAGGCGATGATTACTATGTTATAAAAATCGCTTCTGGTTTTTATGGCGATGTTAGTTCAGGTATTCTTCCAACTCAAGGAGGTGTCATGTTATTGTTTGATCAGAAGACAGGTAAAGAAGTAGGAATATTAGTAGATGAATGCCATTTGACAAATGTGAGAACTGCAGTCGCTGGAGGAATTTGTGCAGAACTACTAGCACCAAAAAAAATAGATTCTATTGGAGTTATAGGTACGGGAGTCCAGGCTAGGATGCAGGTTAACTATATTTCTAATATTATTGAATGCAAGAAAGTAAAAGTATGGGGTAGGAGTAAGATAAGTGTGGAAAAATATATAGAAGAAATGTCCGATGGCGAGCTGGAGTTATCTAATGCAACGCACACGGATGAGATTGCTGAATCATGCAATTTAATTATTACAACTACACCATCTAAAATACCATTAATTAAAAAAGATAAATTAAAAAAAGGGACGCTTATAATCGCAGTTGGTTCAGATTCTCCAGAGAAACAGGAGCTAGATGAGAAAATCCTCCAAGAGGCAGACTATATTGTTGCTGATAGTATAGCACAATGTATAGAGAGAGGTGAAATATCTCATGGGTTAAAAAATAATATTATAAATCAAGATCAAATAGTTGAATTGGGAAAGTTGATAGATAATAAAAAAAATGTTAACTGTGCAGATGATCAAATTATAGTCGCTGATCTTACTGGTGTGGCCGTTCAAGATATTCAAATAGCCAAAGCAGTTTATAAAGCATGTGAAAGGTTAGATTAAATGAAGTTTGAAGAATTTGAATTAGAAAGAAATCAATCACTATTCGAACATGAAGTTGATTATAATTTATCTGAGAGCGGACTCCATCCGCTTCCATTAAATAAGATACTAAATCATGATGAGCAGCAAGAGCTTCTAAATAAAGAGCTTATCTATGGTTATACTACTGGAACTCCGGAATTAAGAAATAAAATTGCTGGATTGTATAATAAATCTACAATTGATAATGTGCTAGCAACTACAGGGTCAGCTGAAGCAAATTTTATTGCAGTGATGACATTACTCGAGCCAGGAGATGAACTTATTTATATGGTGCCAAATTATCTTCAAATAAGGGGGATTGCACGCAGCTTTGGTATAATAGTAAAAGAGCTTTCTTTGAGGGATAACCTAGGTTGGCAGTGGGATATGAATGAGCTTGAGTCTATGGTAACAAATAAAACAAAAATGATTGCTGTTTGTCACCCAAATAATCCGACAGGTTCAATTGTTACTAGAGATAATATGAAAGCTATTATAGATATCGCTTCAAAAAATAATTGCTGGATTCTTTCAGATGAAGTTTATCGAGGTGCAGAATTAAATGGTGTAGAATCGCCTTCTTTTTATAGCACATACGATAAAACAATTGTTAATGCAGGCCTTTCAAAAGCATACCGCTTGCCTGGACTTAGAATTGGATGGACTGTTGGTCCAAAAGATTATATAAAGAAAGCATGGGCATTTCACGATTATACATCAATTAGTATTGCCTACCATAGTGATTGGGTTGCTTCTAAAATTTTAGATACAAAAAGACGCAACCAAATTTTAGATGGTACAAAAACACATTTAAATCAAAATATGAACACTCTTTTAGATTGGGTAAACACTTGCGACGGAAAACTAAGTTTGTCTGCCCCGAAAGCAGGAGCAATCGCTTTTGCTCGTATTAATATAGATATAGGCTCTCAGGATCTTACGTATCACATAAGAGATAATTTTAGTGTTTTACTGACTGCGGGACAATGGTTTGGTTTAGAAGGATTTCTTCGATTTGGTTATGGGCCACCAAATAATTATTTATCAAAAGCGTTAGAACGAATCAGTCAGTCTCTAAATGCTATATAAAATAGTTTATTATCTCAACATTTAGAGTTTCTCTGGAACATAGTTAAAGTTTGAACGATCAGGTCGTTCATAAGAATCACTAGGTAATCTTTCAGGAAGATCAACTGATTCGTGTTCTATGTCTTTATATGGTACTTTGCTTAGAAGGTGAGATATACAATTTACTCGAGCTTTCTTTTTTATGTCTGATTCCACATTAAACCACGGAGCAAAATCAGTGTCTGTATGTTCCATCATGTTATCCTTTGCTTTTGAATAATCTTCCCACCTATTAATAGACTCGACATCCATTGGACTAAGTTTCCATACTTTGGTTGGGTCATTTATTCTTCCTTTGAACCGTTTAACTTGTTCATCCGCGCTTACAGAAAACCAATATTTTAATAATATTATCCCAGAGCCGATAAGCATTCTTTCAAAATCAGGCGTTGTTTGTAAAAATTCAATGTATTCTTTGTCACTGCAAAAACCCATCACTTTTTCTACTCCAGCGCGGTTATACCAGCTACGATCGAAAAGAACTATTTCTCCAGCTGACGGTAGATGTGATACATATCTCTGAAAATACCACTGTGTTTTTTCACGATCTGATGGCTTCGCTAGTGCAGCTACCTTACAGCTACGAGGATTCAGATTTTCTGTTATTCTTTTTATTGTGCCACCTTTTCCAGCTGCATCACGGCCTTCAAAAACAATGACTATTTTTTTGTTGTTTTCAATTACCCAATCTTGCATGTGTACAAGTTCTACTTGTAGTTCATCGATTATTTTATTGTATTTTTTATTTAAATCTTTTTTTTCGCTCATGATCTTCCCTTAATTGTTAAACTATTTAAGTAATTGATTTTTTATATAAAAATAACGTAAAAATATAATAGACCTTATTTAGTTGTTCAAATCCAATATTTATAAATAGATTTGATATACCCTATGCGGAAATTAGGGGTTCCCACATACGATTGAATAAAATAATGATATACTATTAAGGGTATCTCTATGAAAAAAATAATATTATTTACTTTATTGTATTTATTACCTATTTATGGTCAGCATAATCCATGCTACGATGATCTCTATCTAGACCTTAAAGCTGGAGGTATAAATTCAATGACAACGAGAGAGTATCATTATTTCACTAGAAAAGATGAAGAATGCTCTGAGTATAATACGTTCGATAAAAAATACCATGATCAACTAAATACAATGCAGGAAGAAATACTGAAGATTGCAGAAAAATTAGGCGATCTTGATGAAGATATAAATTTAGAGAATATATATGGCTTAGGCAGATTAAAGGCTACTGACCCTGAACTACGTAGTTTAGCGATAATGCAGTCAAAAGATAATGATATAAGAAATGAGTTTAATGCCTTAATAGAAAAACTAATTGTTCTAAAAAGAGAACTGCAGGATGAAATCCAGAAAGACCCTGGACCGACAGATCTAATTGTTAATTCTTTGACAGTTGTTGATAGTGCAAATGGCGGATATATTAAAACAATCAGTAAAGATGGTAAAAATACAGTCATGATTGGTAATCATCCATCAGGAAGTGGGAGTGTTATAACATACAATAAAGAAGGCTCTCCATCAGTTAGAATCGGTTCTAATAATAAAGATGGAGGATATATGAATATCAGGAAGAAAACAGGGAAAAATGCTATATTTGTTGGAGCAGATGAAAATGGAAATAATATTATTATAAGTAGCAATGCAAAGGGAAATCCTGCATTCATAGCTGGAGCTAATGATGAAGATAATGGATATGTAAAGACAGTTAATTCCAATGGGGAAAATGCAACGTTGATAGGATCTAAAAAAGATGGCTCAGGTTATCTATCTACTCATAATAATTCTGGCAAGCGTACATCTTATATTACATCCGATAGAAGTGGAAATGGTATTATAGGGTTATATGATAAAAATCAAAAACTTCAGTGGTCAAAAAAGGGTGTAAAACCAGTAGTAGAAACATCTACGGATACTAACGATAATAAAAATAAGTAATATTTACTTTTTATCATTAAATGAAAAAAATTGATCTACGTAGTGACACCGTAACGCTTCCCACGCAGGACATGATTAATGCGATCTCTCATGCAGATCTTGGGGATGACGTTTTTAATGAAGACCCAACTATAAATCATTTAGAAGAACTTGCTGCAAAAACATTCGATAAGGATGAAGCACTTTTTGTTCCGAGCGGGACGATGGCAAATCTTGTTGCTATTCTATCTCATTGTCAGCGCGGGGATGAGGTTATTCTTGGTGATCAGTCTCATACATTTTTATATGAGGCAGGAGGGATATCTGCTTTTGGTGGTATTCACTCTAGGCAATTATTAAATCAGCAAGATGGGACAATTGAAATTGAAGATATAAAAAATGCTATAAGGAAAGATGATGTGCATTTCCCCCCTACAAGGTTGATATGTCTTGAAAATACACACAATCGATGTCTTGGGATGCCTCTTAGTGTTGACTACACAAATAGCGTTGCTAAAATAGCCAAGAATAATTCACTAGGCCTTCATGTTGATGGTGCTAGGATCTTTAATGCTGCGGTAGCTAGTAGTGTGTCTGTATCAGATTTAACAGAGAAAGTTGATTCGGTATCATTCTGCTTGTCAAAGGGTTTATCAGCACCGGCGGGATCATTACTTTGTGGGAATAGAGATTTTATATCAAAGGCTCGCAGAAATAGGAAAGCTCTTGGTGGTGGAATGCGTCAGGCGGGGATACTCGCGGCCGCGGGCATTGTAGCACTAGAAAATATGACAGACAGGATTATTGAAGACCATAACAATGCAAGAGCTCTTGCTGAGGGAATTTCTAATATTGAAGGTATCATAATTAATCCTGATGTAATTAAAACAAATATTATATATTTTTCTCTTGATCATTCAAAGATAAATAGTGAATTATTATTAGGAAAGATGCTGGAAAAGAATATCCATTTTTTTGAGCTTGGGCCTAGTTGGTTTAGGCTTGTTACTCATGCTGGTATTAGTGAAGATGATATCAATTTTGTAATTGGAGAATTTGATCGCATACTGTCCTAATAACGTATGATGCATTTACTACTTAGAAGTAATTATTTTTTATTTATTTTTATTATTTGTTGTTTTGATTTTCACTATGCTGAAGATAATAAGGTCTTCCCAAATAGAATTTATGATATTGACAACAATAAAATAATTCTATCAGACCTTTCAAAAAATAAGATGGTATGCGTTATAACTATTAAATCAGTAACCTGCCAAATATGTACGGAGCAGTTAATACGTATACGCAATAAAATAGTTGATTTTAACAAGTGTAATTTGACATTTTTAGTTCTCGCTCCTGGTGGTAAAAATGGAATTGAAGAGCCCAAAAGAAGATCGAGATTTCCTTTTCCATTTATTCAAGATAGCGATCTTAAGATATCTGAATATTTTAATTTAGCCATGCCTCCTTTTGAGATTGTCCCTTCTATTATACTATTGAATACAGATGGCTCTGTTAGGTGGGTTCAGTCTGGACGAGGCACAGATTATTACAGTGATCAGGCTCTCAGTGATTATCTAGATTGTTCAAACTGGATATAAGTATCAAAGTGTTAGCAAGTTATTTTACAAAGATCGTGGCACCTGCTTTAATTATTATTTTTAGTTTTATAATAAAAACAATTAGTGATGCTGGTGAGTTTAAAACAATAGAGCCACATTTTTCTGGAGACTGCATATCAGTAGAGGGCGTTGTTGGTGCGGAGGATATTACATTTTTAAAAGATGGAACAGCACTGATATCTAGTGATGATAGGCGAAACAGAATAAGTGGGTTAGATGTGCAAGGCACTATTTATAGGTATAGACCTAATGATAGTAATGACAAACTATTTAATCTAATGCCAAAGCTGGATATTGGTTTTCATCCTCATGGCATTTCTACGTATGAGGATGCAGATGGTAAAATATATCTTGCTGTAGTCAACCATCATTCAAGTGGTTTGTTTAGCGTATTGGGGGGGCACTCTGTTGAAATATTTATATATAATAGCGATTCTCTATCTCATGTTAAATCAATATCACACCCATTAATGATCAGTCCCAACGATATAGTTTTAATAAATAAGGATCAGTTTTATGTTACTAATGATCACGGAACTTCATCTAAAAGAAAACAAACTCTTGAAGAATATTTACAGTTAAAAAGATGTGATGCTCTTTTCTATGATGGAAATGATTTTAGGGTTGTTGCCTCAG
>CEOP01043443.1_pt1 | contig 18012 bp, 18 predicted proteins | sample 361301 | NCBI WGS metagenome assembly CEOP01 (sample SAMEA2619548, study PRJEB7988) | marine metagenome | biome: marine biome (ENVO:00000447); feature: deep chlorophyll maximum layer (ENVO:xxxxxxxx); material: "saline water (ENVO:00002010), including plankton (ENVO:xxxxxxxx)" | depth 55 m
ACTCTTGCGACTCTTGCGACTCCTGCGACTCCTGCGACTCCACTACAAGACTCTCTTGGGCAGTCGCAGTTTTAGGCACAACCAAAGCTTGCACAAACAAACTCAATACAAAAAACAGTATGAAAGATCGCCTACAACTCAATTATCTGATTCTCTCCATATAACTATCTGAATCTTAGTAATTAAAGATGACTGCTCCAATGAGCCCTAAAAGTTTCTAAAAAGTACTATTAAATCATGCACTTTTTGGTAACTCTTAAAAAGAAAAAAGTTTTACCAACCATTATTATTACTTTCACTGTTTTTTTGACTGTGGCTGCTTGCGGTGGCACCGAAAAGATAGCAACAGACGAAAACGGAGAACTAATAGCGGAAGAAAATGCTCCTCCGCCCACCCCTCCGGAACGGTCAGAATGTGTGTTAAAACCCAACGCCAACTGTATAAATGCTGACCTATCGGGTAAGAATCTAGCTGGATTGGTAATACCAGGTATAGATTTTTCAGGAGCAAATCTAGAAGGTGCGTTATTAAATAATGCAATTTTAGTGGGAGCCGATCTTTCAAATACAAATCTCTCTGGCGCTCAACTCTCAAATACAAATCTTTCCAGCGCTAACCTGATGGATATTTTGGCTCCAGGCGCTCTATTTCACAAAACTGATTTAAGCAACGCCCTCTTACTCAGAGCTGACTTGAACACAACCGTCTTTGTCGAAACTGACCTTAGGTCTGCGAATCTTACAGGTGCCCTAGTATCCGGACTAGAAGATCGGGATGCAATATGGTGCAACACCATCTATACAGATGGAAAACCAAGAAACGACGACTGCCAAAACTAAAATTACAATCGGGAACAGATTGTTAATCGAACATATGTTCGATTAACTTATTCATGTGGTCAACCTTCAGCTACTAGACGGATCTTGTAAAAACTGTGCCCGTCTTTTTGCAGCTCTTGAAGAAACCATGGCAAGCAACGCTCCGGTAGCGATTGTATTTACGTCTGATGGTTCAATCATTCTTTACATGGAAGATCGTTTCCTTATCGAGAGTACACCGCAGGGAAAAACTACCGACTCCGGCCAAGACTTGCCGATACCAACTGGAAAGGAAAAGAGGAGGAGGTTTAAAGAAAACTCAGAAAAGCGTATACGAGTGCCTAAAAGTGACTTCAGTATAATTTACAGTGGAGCGATAAATAAAAAAGAAAGCCGCCCACAAAGGGCGGAAAATCAACGAGCAAGTCACGAACCTAACACATATAAATTTTCAATGTCGGGTCGTGCTCATACTTATTTAAGATTTCTCAAGAGACATTAACCATCTAAAGGCATAACGAAAACGTTTTCCTCTCTGGAATCGCTACTAAGGATCTGAACTTCTGAAGGAGTTTCAACTCCTCGTTTCAAAAGACCAAGTGCAAAGAAACCATCCCCAGTAGATACTTCACTAGTGACAGTTCCAATTTTTTCACCGCTCTGAAAAAGATACCCCTTACTGGAATCAATCTCTGCGGTCCCATTTATTTTCACAAGACGGTATGGCGTTCCACCTTTGCGGCTATCTATACGCGCAACCAACTCCTGACCCGTATAGCAACCTTTAGTGAAACTGACGGAAAAATCGTCTATTCCTAATGACGCTGAAATTGTCGATGGGTCAATTTCTTTGCCCAACTCTGGGATGCCTGCTTTTATTCTCGCTTCTTCCCAAAGTTGATCATTAACGAGAGTGAATTCTTTCGGAAGAGTCTCCTTTTTGAAAATATAATCCGTGAATTCGTGGCCAAACCAAGAGTATGGAATTACTAGACAGTCAGCGAGGCCCCTCTCGATTCGAGAGTTTCCAATTTCCGTATAAAGGAAATGGTCTAAAATTTCGAATGTGCAATCGGTTCGTAATAAAAATCTTTTAAGTCTGCTAAGAACTGAGTCTCCGTGACCCTTATCCACGTCAAGCAAATAATCATTTTTAGTTTGACGGGTGATTCTTAGCCACGCATCAACTTTTCCAGAAGGTTGCAGGAGAAATGTAAATCTCGATTCACCATCCAACATTCCTTCGATGTCTTGACTTAACTGCCCCTGTAGATACCTCTCTGCTTCATTTCCAAAAACTCTGAGAAAATCTTTTTCACGTTTTACAACATCTAATTTCATATTCTCACCTCACACTTGTTCATAATATTGATTTTATTCTCCACATAAAATCAATATGCTCGACTAGAATTTTTATCTAAGTAAAATACCCAACTCGAAGAGGCATAAATAGACAATGGTAAATCGCATAGGAGTAGTTGGCGGTGATGGAATCGGACCAGAAGTTATATCTGAGGGTCTTAAAGTCATACAGGCCTCGGGCATTAATTTAGAAACTGTCGAATACGATCTTGGCGGAGAACGATACGAACGCGATGGAACCGTTCTTCCTGAAAGCGTTCTAGAGGAATGGCGTGATTTGGATGCAATTTATTTAGGAGCAGTCGGAACACCTAATGTTCCTCCTGGCGTAATTGAGCGTGGCCTTTTATTAAAAATGCGTTTCGAACTTGATCTTTATATCAACTTAAGGCCTTTTGTGTTTCCAGAAAATAAAATTGATTTTCAGGTAGTCAGAGAAAATACTGAGGGTCCATACGCTGGCGAAGGTGGGGTTCATAGACTGGGTACACCTTATGAAATTGCCACTCAAGGGTCGGTTAACACTAGGCACGGAGTAGAAAGGGCTGTTAGGTTCGCTTTTGAACTAGCAATGGGACGGAGACGTCAACTTACAATGGTTCATAAAACGAATGTCCTCTCTTTTGCCGGCGATCTTTGGGATAGAACATTCAACGAAGTGGCTGAAGAGTATCCTGATGTTGAAACCGCCTATAACCATTGTGACGCTGCTTGTATCTACATGGTTCAGTCACCTCAGCAATACGACGTGATTGTTACCGACAATTTGTTCGGAGATATTTTAACCGATTTAGGTGGAGCGGTTTCTGGAGGTATTGGAACTGCATCATCGGCAAATCTAAATCCAAAAAAAACAGGTCCATCAATGTTCGAACCGGTTCACGGTTCTGCACCAGATATTGCAGGACAAGGTATCGCTAACCCTGTAGCTGCAATACTTTCAGGAGCTATGATGCTTGATTTTCTGGGTGAGCAAGATGCGGCAACAAAGATTACTGAAGCATGCAATCAACTAGACCCTGAAGTCACAGGCACAGAAAGTATTGGCGACTCCATTGCCAATACTTTCTGAAAGATCTTCACGAGCACCTCACTATTTAATTAGTCATGAGGGAAAACATTTCTGCTAAAAATATAGATTCGGCACCGATATCCTGGCGTGAAACTGGTAAAGATGGAGAATTATTACTTTTTCTTCATGGTCTTGGCGGAAGCCGATTCGCATGGGAGCCTCAATTGAAGGCCTTTTCAGACTCTTTCCGCTGTGTCGCCTGGGACATGCCAGGTTACGGAAACTCTCAGAGTTTAGAAAATTTGACTTTCCACTCTCTTGTGGATTCAATAACTCATTTCTTAGACACACTCGAAGTGGAAAAAGCACATTTAATTGGACTCTCGTTCGGCGGCATGCATGCTCTACATACTGCTATTTTGGCGCCAGAAAGAGTTTCTTCACTCGTGGTTACAGATTCCAGTCCTTCTTTTGGTTTGGACGGAACCAATCCAGAAGTTTGGGTTGAACAGCGTTTAGAACAATTAAAACTCGGGAAAGAACCAAAAGATTTTGCAGAACAAGTCTTACGTTCAATTTCTGGACCAAACTTCGAGGGCGAAGAACTTGAAAACGCTATATACGCTTTTTCCCGTATTACCACTGAGGCCTTCGAAGCTTCCTGCCGCTGCTTAACTACTCATGATGTTATTGATGAACTATCGTCAATTAGTTCTCCAACACTCGTAATCGTCGGAGAGTTAGATAAGGAGACTCCTCCCTCTTATTCCCATTTACTGGCTAAGAAGATACCAAATGCTAATTTTTTGCAGGTAAAAGGGTCTGGTCATTTAACTCCTAGTGAAAAACCGAGTGAATTCAATTCTGCCGTTGCCTCTTTCCTCCTTTCTCTTCAATAAGTGGTCTAGTTTTTCTATTTTCTTTACATTTGGAGTAGATTCTTTCTGTGAAAGCACTTGTTATCCAACATGACGAATATGGCGGACCCGGAATAGTTGGTGACAAACTCACTGGCCTTGGTTTTGAGATTAACTCTTTTCAAGTATTGGACAATCTCTCCAATCCCGTCTCAACGCATCCTTTCCCCGACCCATTGAAATACGAATTGCTTGTCGTTATGGGTTCCACTTGGTCTGTAAATGATCAACAAATTGAAAGTTGGATTGAACGCGAAATAGAAATGGTTAAAACTGCACACGACTCTGGGGTTAAAGTTCTTGGAATCTGTTTTGGCGGACAAGTTCTTTCTAAAGCGTTGGGCGGCAACGTAGAAAGTGCTTCTCGACCCGAAATTGGCTGGCACGAAGTTAAAGCAAATAACCCTGACAGTCCCATTAATGGCTTATGGTTTCAATGGCATTATGACAAGTTTTCCGTTCCTGACGGTGCTGAAGAACTAGCCAGAAGTGAAACTTGCACCCAGGCTTTTTCAATGGGTTCAAGTCTCGGAATTCAATTCCATCCGGAAGTTTCTTCAACTCAACTTGCGAAGTGGGTCATGATCTCAAAAGAAGAACTAACCAAAAACAACCTTGATGGAACGAAGTTGCTTGACGATACGAAAATTAATGAAGTCGAAGCATCCGTCAGGTCAGAATCTCTTTTGGATTGGCACCTTGCTGATTTGATGAAAACATGAATGAAGTTAAGCGTGAAACGCATGGCCTGAAAATATTAGAAAATGATATCTGGGCTGAACGCATTCCTCATGAAGAGTTTAAAAAACTTAGAGAAAACTATCCTGTTGCTTGGTTCGATGAACCTGACGGCAATGCGGGCTTCTGGGCTGTTACCAGACACCCTGACCTGGTGACCGTCCATCGTGATTTTCATACTTTTTCATCACAAATAGGTGGAACTGAACTCGAAGAGCTGGAACATGACATTGAAGCACGTGAAGCTCGGAGGACCATGCTAGAAACGGACCCCCCTGAGCACACTCGAATTCGAAGGATTACTTCAAGAGAATTCACGCGTAGGGCAATTTCTAAATGGGAAGTTCAAGCAAAATCCCTCATGGCTCAAGTGCTCGAAGAAGCAATCGAAAAGAAAAAAATAGATTTTGTTGACTCAATCTCTCGCGATCTGCCAATAAAAATGCTTACAAAGCTCCTAGGTATCCCTGAAGAAGACTCAGAAAAACTCTTTCACTGGGCTGATGCTGCGGTATACCACTCTGACCCAGATTTCACAGATCTTATTTACGACCGTGATGACACTGACCCTTATCGACTACTCCCTTTCCGAAGCCCTTCTTCACTCAAAGTTTTTGAATACGCAAAGAAACTTGCAGAATCTAAGACAGAAAACCCTGAAGTCGACATAGTTTCCATGCTAGTAGCTTCGGATGAACTGACTGAACAGGAATTCCTGACCTTTTTTTTATTACTAGTGATTGCAGGAAATGAAACCACGAGACATGGTCTTAGCCATGGAGCTTTGGCTTTAGCTAAATTTCCAAAGGAATTGTATCGCCTAAAAGCTGACCCTTCTTTAATCGATACTGCCACTGAAGAAATCTTAAGATGGTCCAGCCCTCAAGCACATTTTCGACGGACAGCTCTTTTCGATACGGAAATTGACGGGGTGAAAATTTCAAAAGGTGACAAAGTAGTTACTTGGTACATATCCGCTAATTATGATGAAAAAGTATTTAACAATCCTTTTTCACTAGACGTTGCCAGAAGCCCTAATCCGCATGTGACCTTCGGAGGTGGAGGTCCACATATTTGTCTAGGTGCGTGGCTAGCCCGACTAGAAATTAAAGTTTTTCTTGAGGAACTCTCCTCTCGAGTAACCTGCATAGAGCTCGAAGATGAACCAACGCGTATTAGGTCCAATTTCATAAATGGACTGAAATCGCTACCCGTGAGTCTAGTTGTTTAGCGATTTCACATACCCATCTTTTTTTCGGCCTCATCAAGAAGGTCTTTAATTTTTTCCTCTTCAGCAAAACCAAAAATATATCGATCTGGTCTAATTAGTACAGCATCATTACCGTTTAGAAGTAAGTCGATTTCTCTAGAATCGTCATCTAAATCTCTTTTTGAAATCGTCTGACACCAAGTTCTCGTTTTTTTTGAAGGCTGACTAGAAACTAAGTACCAATCGTTGCCACCAACACGATCTAAAAGAATTTTCTGACCCCCGTGAGACACCTCAGGTTGTCTTCCTTGATGTCCTATTCTTTCATATCCAGTATTGGAAAAAATACCCGACTTCAAAGGTGGCAATCTAGACCATTTTTCAGGATCATTTGTATCTGCTTTTGGGAAAACCGGGTCATCAGAAGCAACAAGTTCGCCAGCGTTTATAGAGAGTTTTATGCAATCCTCTACATGTGGACGTCTTTCCTCTTCATAACTTTCAAGTATTCTCTCACTTGCACCTTCTCTTATTAGTGCTTTCAATTTCCACGCAAGATTTGATGCGTCTCTTATACCAGAACACATACCTTGTCCCATAAATGGTGGCATCTGATGAGCTGCGTCACCTGCTAAAAAAACATTACCTAACTGCCACTTGTCTGCTATGACGGCATGGAACCTGTAAGGGGCGACCCTCACGATCTCACCCATGCTGCTATCAATCCAGTTTCCTAAAAGTTCACGAACTCTTTCAATATCTTTGAAGTCTTCAGGTTTCTCATTTTCAAATATTCTAAACTCCCATCTATGATGACCATTAGCCGATGGGACATAGGTTGAAGGGCGTTCAGAATCACATACTTGTTGGATGATTGGTGGCAATCCCGGATCTCCTTCAATCATTAAGTCGACAACAAGCCAAGTTTGGTCAAAATTAAAATCAATTAGTTCTATACCTAGAGATTCTCGTATTTGACTTGACGCTCCATCGCAGGCAACTACGTACCTAGCATCAAGATCGCTAATGTCTCTTATTTCAGATCCCAGACTCAACTCGACATTTGACCAACGATCTATACCTTCGCGGAGAATTCGATCTAACTGTGGCTGTTGAAAAACATAATCTTCACTCCAACCTAGTATTGGATCTCTTTCAAAGTCCTCATAATCAAAAAGTTGGTTTCCTTCGTTGTCTACGAACTCCATGCCGTGACTAGGTTCAATGATTTCCGTAATTTTTTCTGATAAACCTATACCTTGGAAAATTCTCATTATTTCTGCATCTAAATGACAAGCTCTGGGCAGAGGGTATTCTGAGTTTGCTGCTTCATGGATAACGGTTTTCAGACCAGCTTGCCCAAGCAAGTTAGCCATTGTGGCACCAACTGGTCCACATCCAATTATGGCTACATCTTCCACGTTACGTTTTAGTGGGGGGCTTCGTCATGCCAACAGGTTGTCCCCCAAGTGATTGCAAGCATTGTGCAGTCAGTATTTGAAACTGCTCCATGCCAATGAGCTTCGTCGGGAGGTGCCACTACTAAATGTCCCTCTTCGAGAAGGACTTCTCCAGCATCCTTTGTTCCAACTCTTCCGCGACCTTTTACAAGGAATAGGATTTGACCACCTGGGTGATGATGCCAATTCGTAACTGCACCTTCTTTAAAATGAACAAATGCTGTATCTGGTTCTTCTTCACCGGCTGTTTCATTTAACATTTCGAGGTCAACTTGACCCGTGAATAAACCGCCGTATGTACTACTACGATCCCCTCCTGTAATTACTTTCATTTCATGTCTCCTGCTATGAACCGATTTCGTAGGCTTCCCACTCCCTCTAGTGTTGCTTCCACTACTTGTCCATCACGAATGTATGTTGGGGGGTCCATTGAATCGCCTACTCCACCAGGAGTGCCTGTGAAAATAAGATCACCCTTGTTTAGGGTCACATAACGTGAAAGCCATTCAATCAGCACAGGGATAGAAAATATAAAATCTCCTGTTCGGGCATTTTGACGTTGTTCTCCATCTACATTCAAAGAAATACTTAGATCTTCGGGGTTATCAAATCCATCAGATGTAACCAAGACTGGACCCGTGGGACCAAAATGATCATAGCTTTTTGCCATTGAGAACTGCTTTAAAGGAAGTCTAAATTGTTCATTTCGATCACTGACGTCATTCCCTAACATAATCCCTGCAATATGTTCCCAGGCATTCAATTTCGAAATGCTAAGACCCGACTTTCCTATGACTAGAACCAATTCTGCCTCGTAATCCACCATCTCTAAATCTCTCATCGGGATGTCGGAATATGGTCCGGTCACGCAAGTTGGGAACTTTGCCATCACATGCGGTTCTGTTGGTATTTCTTTCTTTGCCTCTTCCGCATGGCTTCTATAGTTGATAGCTATGGCTATTATCTTTCCAGGGTTAGGAATTGGAGGCCCTAAAGTTAATTCGTTCAACTCAGGACTGTCGTCATTAAGTGTCAACTCCGAGAGAACCGGATGATTTAGATTATCAGCGAGCTCCATCGGGTCACTGCTGATACTTCCATCTGTAGCCTCCTCTACGTCTACCACACGATTATCTATTATCACTGACCCTCTACCGTTCACATTTGCTAGGCGCATCTAATCTCCAATCAACTTTTCGTCCAACCATCTTCTGGTCGATCAAACCACATATGCACCTGACCGGTACCAGCTGCAGATTCATAGTCTGAGTATTTTTCTCCTGACGCCTCGCAGAGTCTCCCTCCTAATGCTCCTGCCATTATCAGATAATGACCGAAAAATCCTTCAGGTGCATAAGTGCGATACTCAGGATAAAAATCAATTACTGCTTCGTGATTACCATTTTCCCATAGTTGGATGATTTCTTCGTCCGCTTTGCGGGCTTCCGGAGTGCGAATATTTTCTAAAGAGGATGATTCATGTTTTGCAAAATCCCTTAAAGGCCAAAAACGGTGGCTGAGTCCACCTGAGGCAAGAATGACAACATTACGGTCCAATGTCTCAATTGTTTTCCTAAGCAACTCCCCTAAAAGAAGAAAATCTTCGACTTCGGCTGTTTGACATACGCCTACAGAGATCCAGTTTTCTTTACGTTGTAAAAAACCAAGTAAATTTATCGTCGGGTAGTGAACCGGCAAATAGGGGTCATCACAGGCAAGTATTCTTGTATCTTCTCTACCTGCAGCTAGTTTTTCCAGTTCGAAAGCTAATTCAGGGTCTCCCGGCATGTCATAAGAGACTTGTGACATGCCTCTAGGGAGCTCATCGGAAGTGAAAATACCTTTTCGTCTGTCATGTGCCGTAATGATATGCTCGACTGTGGTGAACCAATGTGTGTCGATTACGACAACAGTTTCTGGATTCAATTTGTCTAATCGCTCGGACCTCAAACGATCCAGGCCTTCCACTAATGAAAGATCTTGTCCATTATTGAGTCTTTTTCTATCGTCCTCGGGCATTACTATTGTCGGAACGTGTGACACTACTCCTGCACCGATTATCTCGCCCATAGAAAGTTCCTTCTAAATTTTCTAGTTCCTAAAGTTGAACATAAATCCAAAGATCAATTATAGGAAGTGTTCCCATTAGAAAATTAGTCAAATATCGACTAAACATACTCTTTGGGTCAGGTTATTGATGAAATTTTGAAATAATTGAACTATTTATTTCACTTATCAAAGGGGTTCCATGGCAGAAAATGACTATAGAAGAATACGAGTACTGTGGCCAGACCACTTAAACCTTGCTAGGGGAAAGTATCTACCAACTCACCTGGCTCATCGCGGTACAAAACATAGTTTGACTGTGTTTGCGCTTGGTTACGACCGCGACATGGGCCCTGTACCAGGAACAGGATTTCTTGAAGGGATGCCTGACATGGAGTGCCATTTCGACATGTCCGATGTGCGCCCATCTTGGGAAGAAAATATAGGAGTAGTAATAGGTGATCTGGAAAGGCATGGAAATCCGCTCGAATTAGCACCTAGAAAAGTTCTACGAAATGCTGTTGGAGCATGGGAAAAACACGGATTTGTACCAAAAGTTGGTATCGAATTCGAAGCATATTTGATGCAGCCAGATAACAACGGTAACTGGGTTCCATATGATTCTCCCGGATCTTTTGTTTACGGAACTGGTCCCATGAACGACCCCATGGGTGTAGCTATGGCCATAGATGAGAAAGCTGATCAATTAGGTTTCAGAATCGAATCCTTCAATGCGGAATTCGATGTTGGGCAATTTGAAATGACTTTGGAATATGACGATGCAATGGCTTGTGCAGACGAAGCTTTTCTCTTTAGAGCTATGGCAATGGATATGGCAGCTCAAAGAGGATTCAGGCTAACTTTTTTGCCAAGGCCGATTCTGGAATTTGGTGGAAATGGACTCCATGTAAACTTCAGCCTTTGCGATAAAAAGGGCAACAATCTAATGCTTGATTCAAAAAAAGAAGATGGACTTTCCGATCTCGCGAAATCATGCATTTCTGGTCAACTATTCCATATGGAAGCGATGTCAGCCCTTTGTGCGCCAACAGCTAATTCATATAAACGCTTACAACCGGGACAATTGTCGGGATATTGGAAAAATTGGGGACATGACCATAGGTGCGCAACTGTAAGAGTCAACCCCGAAAGAGATCACTCCACTCGATTGGAAAACAGGATGCCTGATGGTGCTGCTGGGGTCCATATTGCAATTGCTTCAGTTCTGACTGCTTCCCGTTTGGGTTATGAATCAAATATGGAGTGCCCTGAAGCAGAAAGCGGTGATGCACTTGAAGTTGCTTCAACGGAAGAACACGCTCCTACACATCTTGGTGAAGCTATTGAAAAACTCTTGCAAGATGAAGTTTTCAAAAATGCTATCGGCGCAGAAATGGTCGATCAATTTGCTGCAGTCAAGACAGTTGAATGGGAAAAGTATTTGAATGCTAATTCCAGTTGGGAGGAGTCGTTAGATCGTTTCACTGACTGGGAAGCTTCTTACTATTTACCATACCTGTAGGTCGATAGATTTTATAAAATGTCTTATAGCGAATCTTTAACACTTTCTTCGCTTGAAAAAGACCCTGATCCAATACTCGCAGAATTACGTAAACACGAACCGGTTTGTTTCGTACCTGCGCTCGAGATGTGGTTCATTACCAAGTGGGAAGATGTTGCTTTTATGGAATCTCATCCGGAAATATTTAGTGCTGCCACCAACCCTTCTTTTCTAGCTAGGGCTCTAGGACCAAATATGCTAACCATGGATAAACCAGATTCTTCCAAAGCGCGAAACGTTATGTTGCCTGCTTTTCAAGCTGGCGGGGTTGCAGGCAGCTTTGTTTCTAGGCACCTAACAGGATTAGTTGATAGAACCATTGATCAATTCATCGAAAACGGCGAAGTCGAGATAATGAAAGATTTTGCAACTCCTGTGAGCGCATCCGCACTTGCAATTGTTCTTGGTTTAGATTCGCACAGTTGGGAAGAAGTCTGGGATTGGTGCGAGGGTCTCTGTTCCGATATAGCGAACTTCGAAAACGATCCTGCACTTACCGCTAAAGGCAACGCTGCAAGAGATTCATTGGGGAAAGTTTTAGCTGAAAGTTTAGAAAAGTTGTCTAAAAGACCAAATGAAACAGCCCTTTCAGCATTTATTCACCCAAAAGGCGGTGAATCTGCTCTTTCTAAAGATGAAATAGTCAACAATGTGAGGTTGATGATAAGTGGTGGCATAAACGAACCAAGGGATGGTATAGGACTCGTAGTTAAAACTGTATTAGAGGATTCAAGACTTCGAGAGGAATTGAAGAGAGATGAGCTGCTGTGGCGCAAATGCGTCGAAGAGGTGTTTAGACTTCATTCACCTGTGGGAACTATTACAAGACAAACTAAGTCTCAGGTGAGAATTAGAGATAAAACTATTCCAGCTAACTCTTTAGTGTCAGGAATTCTGCGATCCGCAAACCGTGATGAAGAGCACTGGAGTGACCCTGAATCGTTTGACCTTCACAGAAAAGAAGGCCCCCATGCCGCATTCGCTTTGGGAGAGCATCGCTGTCTCGGCGAATGGCTCGGTAGACAGGTGGTAAAAACTGCTTCTCAGAGACTTTTTACCCGTATAGGAGAGTTTGAGTTGAAACCAGGTTCTGAAGTCGAACTTAGGGGTTTTGAATTCAGAGGACCTTTAGAATTGAACTGCATTTGGGGGTAAATGTGTCTGATGGAAAAAAAGTCACCTTCGTAACTGGAGGAGCTTCAGGGATTGGAAAAGCTGTTTGTTTTGAGCTTTCTTCAAAGGGTGAGTCATTAATAATTGCAGATATTGATGAGTCCAAAGGCGTTGACACTTGTAAGAAAATACTTTCCAACGGCGGGGAAGCTATTTTCCAAAAAGTGGACGTTCGAAAACGAAACGAAATTAGACATGCAGCTGACACCGGTTTAAAAGAATTTGGAAAAATTACAGGACTTGTCAATTGTGCCGGACTTGTAACAATGACGTCCCTAGATGAACTGACAGAAGAAGAGTGGGATTTAGTTGTCGACGTGAACTTGAAGGGAACTTGGTTGACGACCCAGGAGGTTTCTCGTGATATTGCTGCAGCCGGAGGGGGGGCTGTGGTGAATATCTCCACTGTAGAAGCAGAAGTTGTTGTATCTTCAAAAGGCTATTGTCAAGTCCATTACAACGCTTCAAAAGGTGGAGTCAAAATGCTGACTAAAGCTTTGTCAGTTGAGCTAGCTAAAAAATCAATTCGCGTAAATGCCGTAGCTCCGGGCCCGATTGCTACTGATTTTGTATCTCTTGAAGGGATTACTGCACCCGAGACACTCGAAGATCTGAAAACCAGACTGCTTATACCCAGAGTCGGTCTTCCAGAAGATGTCGCAAAAGCAGTTCGCTTCCTCTTGTCTGAAGAAGCATCCTGGATCACAGGGATCCATTTACCTGTTGATGGAGGATGGTTAACAAGATAACTAGCTGCTTTAAGAACTACCTAAGTAGGCAACCCTAACTTTTTCATCACGTGAAATTTCTTCAGGTGACCCAGTTGAAATAAGACGACCTTGATCCAACACATATACACGATCACAAATTCCTGTGATGAAATTCAAATCGTGATCGATTACAACAACTCCTGCGCCTATAAGTGATGCAACGCTTCTCACCTGATGGATCATCGCTTCTGACTCATGGTCGCTCATACCACTGGTTGGTTCATCTAGTAATAAAAATGAGGGATTTGCTGCTGCTGCCCTTGCCAGCTCCAATCGACGGGCGTTTCCATAATCGAGCTCTCCCGCACGCCTATTTCTTAATTCGTCTAAACCAGTTAGTTGTATGAGTTCTTCGATAGCTGCTGTTCCTAATCTCTTATTTGCATCCGGAGACGCCAACCGGGCAACTTCAATATTTTCCCTTACGGACAAAAGGTGAAACAATCTCAAATTTTGGAATGTTCTGACAAGCCCGGCCCTAGCTATCATGTGTGGCTGCAAGCCTTCGAGACTCTTTCCATTTATCTTTAGATCACCCTCACTACAGTCAACAACTCCTGTAATGACATTAAGTAAAGTAGTTTTGCCGGCTCCATTCGGACCTATCAATCCAACAACTTCATCAGTTCCTGCACGAATTTCTGCTCGATCTAACGCTCTAAAACCTCCGAAATCCACTACCACACCTTCCACGTTCAGGCTCTGGTGTTCAAACTCTTGATCATTTCCTAATCCGGGTTTAGATCTCCCTGTCGTAGTTTTTTTTGGTAAAAATTTCTTGAGCCACTTGTCTAATTCCCAATCTCCCAACAAACCTGCTGGCTTGAAGATCATAAAGCCCAACATGGATGCCCCAAGAAAAATGTCCGTTAATCCACTACGCAGTATCCAGTCAAGTGCTGCTACATCCACAGAAGGTCCCGCCAAGTACCTTGTAAATTCACTACCTGCAGTGATTACGACTACACCGACTATTGCTCCTGTGACGCTGTTACGACCACCAACAATCAGCATCGTTAGTGTCAATAAAGTGAATTTAAAAAAGAAGAGACGAGGATTAATGCTTCCCAACTCAAAAACACGCAACGAAGCGCCCATAGAAACGAGTGTCACGGATAACAAAAGGGAAATCATCTGCTGAACTGCTGGATCTATACCTACTGCTCTGGCAGCCAGATCGTCTTCTCTCGCAGCTTGCGCCAGCCTGCCTAAACGAGTTTCCTTGAAGAGTCGCGCTGAAATAATTGCAAATAAGAGCGCTATATAAATCCAGCCTCTACCTTGCAACGTAGCATTGCCTAAGGGACTGAAAGACAGACCTGTTTTCCCGCCGCGTGTTAAATCAATCCAGTTTTTTGCTACTTCGTGAACCACAAAAAGCAATGCGAGAGTTATTACCGTTGCTGCCACAGAGCCCGATCTAGCTCCTGACCTTGCTAAACCCAATCCTATGATGAAGGCAACAATTACAGTTATTAGAATTGATACAAGAACAGATTGGAAAGGGGTTAAATCAACTCCTGAAAGTCCAAATGGTGCATCTGGTATTTGAGAGTTCTTTCTAGTAGGTGAAATTGCGCAAATAGCAAACGCGTATCCAGCGATTGCACCAAAACCTATATGCCCAAAGGAAAGAACACCTGTATTGCCAACGTATATCTGTATACCCAGGACGATTATTGCGTTGATTAGCATCTGTGTTACTAAACCGTCACGAGCTGAACCACCAAAAGACGAGTATAAAAGACCTCCGCAAACAAGAACAGTGAAAATAGAGACGGGTCCGACAAGAGTGAATAAGCGTGAGTAAAAAGTTTCTTTTGACATCACACACGCTCCGCTCTGCGCACTGATATGAAACCTTGGGGACGGAAAACAAATAGGAAAGCTATCAGGAGGAAAACAATTCCGTCTGTTAAGCCCACCAGACCTTCTGGAAGTCTTGATATAAGCATCACTTCCACCAAGCCGAGTGTCACTCCTCCCAGTACCGCTCCCCCCAAACTTCCTAAACCACCTATAAGAGCAGCTAGAACACCTTTCAACATCGGCGTAAGCCCAGCTGTTGGACCTGCTTGTCCGCTTCTCATTAACCAAAAGACTGCTGCGACTCCTGCCAAAACACCCGATAAAGCAAAAGCGCCACGGATTATTCTGTCACTTCTCACTCCCATCAATCTTGCTGCGTCAAAGTCCTCTGCTGCAGCTCTTAGACTTATTCCGAACATTGTTTTCTGTAAAATCCAAAACGTTCCCATAAGAGTTAGCAACGTGAAGAATATGACTGCTATGTCAAAGACTTCAAAACTTATACCGGCGATTTTTACTGTATTGAAAATCCAGTCTGGCCTTGGGAACTGGCGAAAGTTAGCCGAAACATACATGACAAATAATGCCTGAACAACAAAATGGATTCCGAATGAGGTCATCAGCATTGTAAAATCGGGTGCCCCTCTCACCCAACGAAAAGCTAAAAATTCTATAACCACCGAAGTCATACCGGCTATCAGAATTACTGCTGGAACGATAACCCACCAATTCCACCCTGCTTGAAAAAGCCCGTAAGCAGAATAAGCACTAACTGTTATCAACTCTCCATGCGCAAAGTTAACAAGATGCATGACACCGAAAATAACCGCAATGCCCAAAGCTATTAGGGCATAGATTCCTCCACGTCCTAATCCGTCAACAATCTGTTGAATTAGTTCATTCATGAGTTGTGTCCGTTTTACCTATATACGCTTCAAAAAGATCATCTCGTGAAATCAGTTCATTGGAATCACCTGAAATTACGATTCTCCCTGACCTCATCACATAACCTCTGTCAGCCACTTCTAATATGCGTCTTGCATTTTGTTCAACCACTAATAGAGTCTGTCCATTTTGACGCAATTGACTGATAAGTTCAAAGACTACTTCGGCTAGGACTGGTGCCAATCCAAGGGCGGGTTCATCCATTAACAAAATTTTGGGTTCACTCATCAGCGCTCTCCCTATAGCGAGTTGTTGTGCCTCACCGCCTGAAAGGTACCCGGCTTCTGTAGAAAGTTTCTCACCAAGAACCGGAAAGAGAGAGATTATTTCCTCTTTGAGTTCAAACCTTCTTCCTGAAGAAACTGTGACTCCACCTACCAAAAGGTTTTCATCAACTGTTAGATCTCCAAAAATTCTTCTGTGTTCTGGAACCAATGCGAGTCCGGAACGAAGTATGCGATCCGGAGACCAAGAAGTGATCTCTTCATTTTCAAACTTAACGGAGCCCTCAACTGGGTTTAATAAACCAGAAATAGTTGACAAAAGCGTTGTCTTGCCAGCTCCGTTGGGACCGATGAGGCAAACTACCTCACCGGCACCAACAGATAAACCAACGTCTCTTAGGGCTGAAATCGAGCCATAACGGGTCGTTAAAGACTCAACTTCGAGCACTGCTTATGAACTCCTAGTCGATTGTGGCAGCAAGCGTGGGTGCACCACCTACTACTTGATGCACATATACAGGCTTTCCAGGCACTCCAGTAGTTCCGACATAAGTCAGATCTCCTGTAGCTCCATTTACATCTTTGGCTACTGCAATGGCCTCACCAATAACTTTTGGATCAGTTGACTTGGTTCTAACAAACGCATCAACTATGACTGCTACAGCGTCAACTGCCAGACCACCGAATGAAGCATTTTCAAGAGGAGAGCCATTTGCTGCCTCATAACTGTCAGCAAGAGCCTTTATTCTGCTTCCTTCTGAAGGGAACGAGTGTGTTGTGTGATAGAAGCCCTCTACCCCGTCAGTGAAGTATCCACCAGTTGCCTCAAAAGCATCAGTTACTAGGTAATTAGTAGTTACACCAGCACTATCTAGCTGGCCACGTAATACTGCACTTTGGAAAGAAAGCATGGCGGAATAAACAACATCAGGCGCTTGGCCCGCTCCAGCCATTTCGTTGACCTGCGCTGAGAAATCCATATCTTCAATTGGAACGAAGTTGTAATCTGAAATTACATTTCCTCCACCCGCTGTAAATACTTCTGTAAATACTTCGGGGTTATATCCGAAATAAGGACCTGGAGCGGAAAAAGTTACAGCCGTGGACCAACCCTGATCCAATGCAAATTCAGCTGCGGCAGAAGCTTGTGCTGTATCATCGAACGCTACAAGAAAAGCCAAAAGAGAAGAATCTGCGAGCATTGGTTCAGTTGATGCAACGAACAAAACTGGCATATTTCCTGCAGCTACCTGTAGAAGCGGTTCGCCAAAATCAGGAAATGCCGGACCTAGAAGAGCAGATGCTCCCCCATCAATAAGCGATTGGCTAGCTCTTTGAGTCACTTCAGGATCACCAGCAATATTTTCAACCGTCATTTCAAGTTTTGTACCAGACATTTCTGAACAGTTGCTTAGATCAGTTGCTAAAACCTCGTCAATATCGATTCCGCTGTTTGAGTCAATTCCACCCGAACAGTTGACCAACGCAACAAAATGATTTGCTGCCTGACTAGCTGGCATGTCAGCAAATCCACCTAAATCGGAAAAATCTGCAGCGTAACCTATCTTAAGTGTGCTTGGTGCAGATTCTTCATCGCTTCCACATGCTACTGCAAGAAGCGAAAAAGCAATTAACACGCAAGCTAACTTCGACCTTTTCATATCCCCCTCCTAATACTTACTTGGATAACAGATCAGCCTAGAACATTTGCATAAAAAGAGCTATTGGGGTGAAAAATTATTGGGGTGATCTGATACCTCGAAATTCCCAATCTCCACCTAATGCAGTTGAAATGACTTCCTCCGACTCACTGGGCTGGGCTCCGAAATTAATATCGACACCGAAATGACCTTCGATGACATTGTTCTCGAGCTTTCCTAGCCCTTCAACTTCCACCTCTACTTTGTCTCCAGGTTTCACTGGTCTTGAATTAGCTGGCGTTCCGGAGAAAATCATATCTCCCGGA
>CEOP01224374.1_pt1 | contig 17971 bp, 16 predicted proteins | sample 361301 | NCBI WGS metagenome assembly CEOP01 (sample SAMEA2619548, study PRJEB7988) | marine metagenome | biome: marine biome (ENVO:00000447); feature: deep chlorophyll maximum layer (ENVO:xxxxxxxx); material: "saline water (ENVO:00002010), including plankton (ENVO:xxxxxxxx)" | depth 55 m
TATTAGCGACTTCTATACAATGGTTAAAATACGGCTCACCTGAAAGTCTTTTTTGACCTTCATGATGCCTACTACCATATTCAAAAGCCTTCCAAAGTGATTCTTTAATGTAATCTTTATTATTTCCAGGTGATATATATACCTGATTAAATAATTTCAGAAAAGATTTAGGATAGTCACCAAATAATTGAGGAGCAAGTTTTACAAGAGGATTATCCATTAAAATGGCGCTTCTGGATTATGAGCGAGGTTTTCAAATCGTGTATATCTATTTATATATGTTGCCTCTACAATACCAGTTGGACCATTCCGTTGTTTAGCTATAATTATTTCTGCTTTCCCTTCATCTTCATCCTCTCTAGAATATACCCATGGTCTAAAAAGAAAAAGTACTACATCTGCATCTTGCTCTATCGCACCACTTTCCCTTAAGTCAGAAAGCTGAGGTCTTTTAGAACCAGTACGCTGTTCTACAGCTCTTGATAATTGTGAAAGAGCGACTATTGGTATATTTAATTCTTTAGCCAATGCTTTCATAGATCTTGAGATTGTTGCAATTTCTTGTTGCCTACTTTCTAAGCCTCTAGGCCCCTGCATTAATTGAAGGTAATCAACAATAATCATATCTGCATCGATATCATTTTTTAATCTTCTAGCTTTAGCTCTAAGCTCTAGGATGCTAAGCGCTGGAGTATCATCTAAATATATATCTGCATTAGAAAGTGGACCTACTGCTAAACTTAAATTTTTATATTGCGATTTTGGTAAATTACCTGCTCTTACCAAATTGCTATCTACTCGAGCTTCAGCACAAAGTAAGCGCATTGCAAGTTGATTATTTGCCATCTCAAGGCTAAAAAAACCTATCTTTTTATTTGAATCAATAGCAGCATTCCTCATCATATTCAATGCAAAAGAGGTTTTTCCCATTCCTGGTCTACCAGCAATAATTATTAAATCCCCATTTTGGAATCCAGTCGTTTTTGCATCTAAATCATTAAACCCTGTTGGCACACCTATTACAGAGCCTTTATGAGAAGCAATAGTATCAATATCTTCGAATGTTTTTATAAGAATAGGGTCAATTTTTTCAAAACCTTTTTGAAGCCTTTCTTGAGTGATGCCAAAAATAGATTTTTGAACAGACTCTAAAATATCATCAACTTCCTTAATATTATCATACGCTTCTTTTGATATATCATTAGCAAGATATATTAAATTTCTCAAGATTGATTTTTCGATTACAATTTTTACATATCGTTGGATATGTGCTGTTGTTGGAACCACCTCAATTAAACCGCTTATATAATATGCGCCACCAACTTTATCTAATTCTTTACTTTTTGTTAATACCTCTACAACAGATACTGTATCAATAGGTTCATTATCCTTATCAAGTTTTTCCATTGCTGCAAAAATTAACGAATGTGCATTTTTATAAAAATGACCTGACTCAAGTTTTTTTTCAAACACTTTATTGACAGCATCTTTATTTGACAACATTGAGCCAAGTACAGCCTGCTCCGCTTCATCAGAATGCGGCTGTACATTTAATATTTTGTTATTATCATTAGCCATAATTATCAAGATTTTAAAAAATCACGAATATATTTAAAATCCTCCCATGCCTTTTTTTTTAAAGATTGGTTCCTTAATAATGCATTAGGATGATATGTGACAACTAAAGGAATATTATTGAAATAACACTTTTTATTTCGCATCTCTTCCAAAGCGACATCTTTTTCCAATAAAATTTTTCCTACTACTTTACCAAGAGCAACTATAATCTTTGGTTTAATTATATTAATCTGTCCAATCAAAAAAGGTAAACATTCTTCGACTTCAGATGGAAGTGGATCTCTATCATTGTCCAATCTCCATTTGATTAAATTAGTTATGTAGGCATTGTTACTCCGATTGTAACCGATAGCTTTTAATATTTTATCTAAAAGTTTACCTTCACTACCAACAAATATCTCTCCTTTTAAACTTTCTTTTTCTCTAAGAGCCTCTCCGACTAAAAACAAATCAGCTTTAGAATCACCAGAACCAAAAATAAAATTATTATTTGAAGTTTCGTTTATATCTTTATATGAACTTTCTATTAATGATTTATAATCAAATAATATCTGATCGGTCGATTTTAAATTTTCAGTTTTTCTATCTCTTATTAGATTTACGTCGGAGTAAATTTCTTTCCCAAATAATTCTATATATTGGTTTATATATTTTTTGGTAAGAGAATTATCCATTTAATTAAGATATCTTTTCTTTTTTCCTCCATTTCACATCACCATCAATAAATTGATTGACAGCAACGCTCGTGGTTTTTTCCATTTCAACATAATCCTCTGGGGATTTTTCTTGAATCTCATCAAAAACACCATAGTCTTCTTCTTCAGCATCTTTTATCGAAGCTTGTACAATCCGTTCATCAAGAACTAATTTAGCTTGTCCAAACATAACACAAACAGCTTCATAAATATTATCAACTTTTTCTTCTATACTTCTTAAAGGGATGGTTTTAATTGCCATTATTTTTTTCCTTTTGTTAATTTATTTATAATCATAATAAAATCATTTATTGCAACTTGAATATTATCATTAATTAAGAGAGTATCAAATCTATCTTTATAATCCATTTCTTCTTGGAACCTATCTAATCTTTTTTCAATGCTTTTATTTGACTCACTACCTCTTTTAATCAATCTTTTTCTTAGATGGTCGACGCTCGGAGGTACTATGAAAATAGAATAAGAATGCTCTGGATATAATTCCTGAATAGACTGAGTTCCATTAACATCTAATTCAAGCAGTACTATTTCATCATTTAATATTGCTTTATCTAATTCTGATTTAATAGTTCCATAATACTGGCCATGCACATTTTCCCACTCAGCAAATTGTTTATTATCTTTTAATGAAATAAATTCTTTATGAGAAACAAAGTTATAGTCTTCGCCATTAACTTCATTCGACCTAGGACTACGTGTTGTATAAGATATAGACCAAACCAATTCACGCTTTAATCCTCTAACATGCTTACATAACGTAGTTTTGCCAGAACCTGATGGCGCAGATACACAAATTAAATTTTTCATTACAATATATTTTGTACTTGCTCTCTGATTTTTTCAATCTCGTTCTTTACCTCTACAACCATTCCTGTGACCTCGTGCAGTATACTTTTTGATCCAATGGTATTTACCTCTCGATTGAGCTCTTGTATTAAGAAGCTAAGTCTTTTACCGACTGGTTCATCATATTTTAAATAATCAATAAAAGTCTCTACATGAATATTCGCTCTAACTATCTCCTCTGTTATATCTGAGCGCTCTAATAAATATGCTACTTCTTGCATTAATCTATTTTTATCTATTATTACTTGTTCAGTAATAGATTTTATTTTTTCAGTTAATTCTTTGCTTTTCTTTTTTGGAATTCTAGAAGACAATTTTTTTATTCTTCCTAAATCTATTTTTATTAGTTTTATTCGGCTTAAAAGATCGGTGTTTATTTGCTTCCCTTCAGCCAATCTCATTTTATTTAATTGATTTAAAGCACCACCAACAGCTTTCAATAATTTTTCATCATCAATAATATCAACATCAAGATATGTAATTATATCATTTGTATTAATAATATCACTTAGACTTATTTTTTCTCCATATTTTTTATTTATGTCTTTTACAATATTATGTATAGTTTTAAATCTATCCTTATTAAATGTCAAATTTCGACCGTCTGTCATCTTATCTATATCAATATGAATTTTTATGTTACCTCTTTTTAAATTGGCTGATACAATAGTCTTTATTTTTTGTTCTATTACTGGATTAATATTTATACCTAGAAACTTTATATCAAGATAACGTGAATTCAATGATTTAATTTCTACATTAATCTTCTCTCCATGGCCCTTTACACTTGCCCGGCCATATCCTGTCATACTTTTTATCATACAATCCTGAAAAACATGATTCAATATTACACAATCAAAAACATTGTTTTTATCAACTTAATTAAATACTTTTTCTTTTATCCAATCAGAGGATAATCCAACTGTAATTAAATGATTATTATCTAAACCTTTAATGGAGTTATCAATGATAAATGAATAATCAATTGAAATATTTCTAAAATTTAACCCTAAGCCAGCAGATAAAGAACCAGATTGGAATAAACCAAACCTAAAAAATATTTTTCTTTTATATATGACTTCCAATGCTCCAAACAACTCAAATGGTATTTCGTTAAATAACAATTTTGAATCAATTGTTCTATCACTAATAAGAAAATTAGTTTTGTAAATAGGATTAATCTTAAGGTTATACTTTTCCAAACTAATTAAATGATGCATCCCAACTGATAAAGAACCAGGAGAAAGTTCAATATTACCATCATCCCAAATTAAACCTGAAGATGGAGAATTATTTAAAACAACACCTATGTGGAAATTTTTAAAGGCTCTATAAGCTCCAATATTAATGCCTGCACCTAATCCATAATGATTATCAATAGTATGAAATAATAATTTTACACCTAGGCCTACTTGCCATTTACGGTAAGGTCTACTAATCGCGCCATATAATCCAAATTGATTTTGACTGAAATAACCAATTTTATTTATATCAAGTCTCTCTCCTTCATCAATAACCCCATTCCCTTCGCCAACATCAAAAGTTCCGAAAACCCCATCAGCGCCCCAGTCTAATAAAACGCTACGAGTGTCAGGGATATTACTTACACCTTCGTATAACAACGAAATACTTACCCAATTACTATCAGGTAAACTTTTATTAAATCCAATAAATTCACTATTAATCATACCCGCAATCCTAGATTGATGAGTAATACCAATCTTATTATTATATATGTTTGAAAGTGCAGGATTAAGTAAAGGTGCACCCGTAACTGCTATAGGGTAAGCTATATTTGCATTAGCCAATGAATTGGTTCTTGAATCAGTCACCCTTTCGAACAACTCCCAACCATAACTAACAAAATTTACTTCGGAATGCAATTTTGCTGAACTAATTAATAACAGACTAATTACTATATTTTTTTTTGATATCATTTAAAATTGTTAATGCTTCAATAGGTGTAATTTCATCTATCCTTATATCTTGAATTTCTTTTATTAATAAATTGAAATTATCTTTTATCTTATTATCTATTATAGGTTCATCATCTATTAAAGTTTCAATTAATTCATCATTATTTTCAAATTTTTGTGATAATATTTCTTTTGCGCGCTTAATAATTGAATTTGGAAGTCCTGCCATTTTTGCAACCTGAATACCATAACTTTTATCTCCTGACCCTTTAATAATTTTTCTTAAAAATACAATTTGGTCTTTATGCTCTCTAACCTCAACATGGAAATTATTTAATCGATCAAGTTTATTTTCAAGAATTGATAGTTCATGGTAATGAGTCGCAAATAGTGTTCGTGCTGCAATATTCTCAGTTTCATGTAAATGCTCAACGATAGCCCACGCGATTGAAAGCCCATCAAATGTCGCTGTCCCTCTTCCAACCTCATCAAACAAAACCAAGCTACTGCTTGATACATTATTTAAAATATTTGCTGCTTCATTCATTTCCACCAAAAAAGTACTCTCACCACCAGCAAGATTATCACTTGCACCAACTCTTGTAAACAATCTATCAACTATTCCTATTTTTGCTGATTTAGCAGGTACAAAACTGCCAATCTGTGCTAATAGGACTATAATCGCCGTCTGTCTTAAAAAAGTTGATTTTCCCGCCATATTAGGTCCCGTAATTAAATGAATCTGACTAGTTTTAATATTCATTTTTAAATCGTTTGGTATGAATTTTTCTGTAGGCGGTAATAAATCTTCTATAACTGGATGTCTTCCATTTATTATATCTAAAGTAGAATCTTCTTCCAAAGATGGTCTTATATAATTTTTTGATAAAGCTAGATATGAGAAACTCGACATCACATCTATTCTATTTATTACAATAGCGTTATTTTGAATATATATAGTCTCTTTAATAACTACATCAATTAGATCCTGAAAAAGCTTATTCTCTATATCAAAAATATGGCTTTCAGCATTTAATACTTTTTCTTCATGTATCTTTAATGATTCTGTGATATAACGCTCTGAATTCACAAGAGTCTGTTTTCTGATATAGGATTCAGGAACCTTGTCTTGGTGTGTCTTTGTTATTTCAATATAATAACCAAAAACTTTATTAAATCCGACCTTCAAACTTGGAATACTATATTTTTCTCTCTCACTATTTTGAAAATTATTTATCCACTCTTTACCATTGTTCAATATATTACGATATTCATCTAATTCTTTACTTACACCAGTCTTTATTACATTGCCTTTATTAATTATAACTGGACAGTCTTCATTTATATTATTATTAATCTGTTTTTTTAAATTCTTTAAATCAGAATAAGTATCTTTTAATATATTTAATTGTATAAATGAACCAATGTCTTTAATACAATCATCATATATATTGAAAGTATTAGATAATCCAATCAGATCTCGAGGAGAAGCAATTCTCTTGTTTACTTTAGTAATAATCCTTTCGACATCATCTGTCTGTTTAAGATTATCCCTTAGATTAGTCATAATTGATTTTTCTTTTAAAAATATTTCAACAATATCTAAACGATTTTCTAATTCTTTTTTATCAGTTAAAGGTCTAAATAACCATTTCTTTAATAATCTGCCACCCCCAGCTGTAACTGTATAATCGATAGTATCAATCAATGTTCCATGGGTACCCTGCGTAGATAATGAATTAAAAATTTCTAAATTTTTAATTGTATAACCATCAAGACCCATAAATCCTTCATTCTGGATTGGTGTTAATTTGGTAAAATGGTTTATACTAGCATTTAAATTATTTTTTAAATGATATAATAATGCTCCTGCAGAAACAATGCCTGCATTAAAATGATCGCATCCAAAACCTTTTAACGATTTAACCATAAAATGCTCAATAAGAATCCGATATGACTGATCATAATTATAAATCCATTCTTCTATGGATGTAATAAATGGTCTAAATTTTTGATACCATCCTTCAGTATTATAGACCAAAGATTTTGAAATGACTACTTCACTAGGAAAATACATTGTTAAATATTCAGAAAGATCAACATAGGCACACTCACCAACGAAAAATTCTCCGGTAGAACTATCAATAATAGAAATACCTGCTAAATCTTTAATTTTAACAATTGATGCTATATAATTATTATTTTTTTGGCTTAATACCTGATCAGATGTAATCGTCCCAGGGCTAATAACTTCTATAACCTCTCTTTTGACTATGCCTTTTACCAATCTGGGATCTTCAACCTGCTCACAAATTGCAACTTTGTACCCAGCTGTTACTAACTTTGGTAAATAATTATCTAATGAATGATATGGAAAGCCTGCTAATTCGACATCAGATGCCTTTCCATTTGCTCTCTTTGTTAATACAATCCCTAATAATTTTGAAGTGATTACTGCATCTTCTCCAAAAGTTTCATAAAAATCACCCATACGAAAAAGCAATATTGAGTCTGGATAGCTAGACTTTATCTGAGCATATTGCTTCATTAGCGGTGTAGTAGAATTATTTGACAAAAAGAGACTCTCCTGCTACCCTATTGTTACCCTCTCTATTCGTAATATTGCTATTATCAAAAAATTCTAAAATAGGGATAGCATTTTTCCTAGTAAGATTAGATAAATTTTTAAATTCTGATATGGATAGTGTTTTATTTTTCTCAAAATGTTTTTGTATCAATGTTAATAATCTATTAAAAGCATCATCATTCATTACCATATTATCATTAATCTGAATTATTTTACTCTGGCTATTTAATAAATATATGAGTTCTTTTACTTTTTTAGGGTTCATGCTAGATAATGAAATAATATTTTTAATTGAAATAATTTCTGAATCAGAATTTTTTATCATACCAATTATGTTTTCCAAATCTAATTTTATTTTATTGCTAATATTTAAAGATTGATTTACTAATGTTATTTTTCCTGATTTTAATTTGATATCATCTGATTTAGCTAATATCCCTACAATAAAGTTCACCCATTTATCTGATAGACCAAACGACTGTACTATATTATTCACCTCTACATAGTTATGAAAAGAATCAATGCTACATTTTTCTTTTATATATGACATTATTTTTTTTTTCAACAATAAAAGATCATTTTCAAAGTAGACAAGACCCTCATCCTTTGTGACTTTAGCATTTAATAATCTCAAATTCTTATTCAATTCATTGTCAGAAATAAAATATCTTTTACTCCATTCTTTAACTGTTTTAGGATTATGAGAAAAATTTGAAATCATAAATTTGATTCTTTCAGAATTTTCTTTAGGACATTTACTTATATACTCTTTGTTATCTAAATAATCTATATCCAGAACAACACCACTAGCGATAGTATCCATAGGTGAGTATGAACGAACAACAAATAAATCATTTATCGTTACGCCAATAGGTCGTTCAAAAATAATTATAACATTGCTTGTTTTGTTCTTATCTAATATTTTTTTATTAAATCTTATCCTTGCTAATATCTCAGCAGTACCAATATGGATTCTCACTCTTTGATTATTTTTCAAAGACCAAGATGTGTATGGCGACATAGATAAATTTGCTAATAATTTATCAGTAATAGATATCAACCCTGGATTAGAAATTGTAGCTCCCCTATTTAAAACCTTTATGTCTATTTTTGTTAAGTTTAACGCTGCCCTATCACCACTCTTTACTTCTTGAAGATTACCACCATGAGTTTGTATACCCCTAACCTGAGATATTATTTTTCCTGGTAAGATTTCAATTTTATTACCAACAGCTATTTTACCACTTTTTACAGTTCCTGTAACTACCGGGCCATAGCCTTTTTTACTAAAGACTCTGTCAACATGCATTTTAAAATATTCTGTTTTTTTTGTAAATTTTATTGTCTTTGCTAGGGATATAATAGCTTGTTTTAAATTACTAATACCTTTCTTAGATAGACTATCAACTTTTAATATTGGCCTATTTTCAAATAGTGTTCTTTTCTGTATTTCGATGATCTCTGTTTCAACTAAATCAGACCATTCATCATCAACCAAATCCATTTTTGTTAATACTGTAATACCACTATCAATTGACAAACTATTTAGTATATGAAGGTGCTCAATCGTTTGTGGCATTATACCATCATCAGCTGCAATTACTAAAAGCCCTATATGTATTGTAGATGCACCAGCAACCATATTCCTTATGAATTTTTGATGACCAGGAACATCTACTATTGTAATATCATCATTTAAATATGCAAATCCCAAATCTATAGTAATACCTCTTTGTTTCTCTTGAGAAAGAGTATCTGTATTTGTTCCTGTTAATGCCTTGACGAGTGACGTCTTTCCATGGTCAATATGACCTGCAGTACCTATGACCACCTGCTGCATAATTATATGTTATTTATCGCCTTTATTATTTTTGATACCTGAGATGGCAGAATAGCTTTTAAATCAATAAAAAATAAACCTTTATTGATATAACCAATAATTGGAATTTTCCCTCTTTTAAATAATAATGATAACTTATTTGCACTAAAAACCGATGAATTAAACTTAAGAGCAATGCTTTCAATATTTTTTTCAGGTAGTGAACCACTTCCCGCTTCGACAAAGGATTCTTCAATAGATAATCCAAGCATATTTATTTTTTTTTGTGGTATATTATTAAATATACTTTTAGCAATTTTCTCTAAATCTTCTCTAGGCCTAGCTAATAAACTAAGAGTAAGATTTAAATTAGAGAAACCATGCTTCCTGTAACTTTTAATGATATGGTCAAGCATTGCAATTGTTATTTTATCACAGCGGACTGTACGATAAATTGAATTTGATTTAATTAAATCAATTACCTTTCTCGAAGAAAGTATAATGCCTGATTGAGGACCGCCCAACATTTTATCACCCGAGAAAAGTATTATATCTGGTCCTTTTTTCACAATATCACTAATAGGGAGCTCAGAGGGAATCTTATATTTATCTAAAGATAAAAATGTTCCACTTCCTAGATCTGCTAATACTGGGATATTATATTTTTTACCAAGCGTTACAATATCTTCCAAAGGTACTTCTTTTTTATATCCTTTAATAACATAGTTACTTGTATGCACCCAAAGTAATAATTTTGTCTTTTCTGATATTGCTTTTTCATAGTCCGCAATATGTGTTCTATTAGTAGCACCTACCTCTTTAAGGAATGCGCCACTTTTATTTATAATCTCTGAAATTCGAAATGACCCACCAATTTCAACAATTTGCCCTCTAGAGCAAATTACCTCTGAAGAATCTGCTAAGGAATTAATTGTTAATAATACTGCAGCTGCATTATTGTTTACAACTAAAGAGCTTTCAACATCACAGATTGAAGCTATATGTTCATTAATATGTGCTTGTCTATCTCCTCTAATATTCTTTGATAAGTCATACTCAAGATTAATATAGCCGTCTAATTTATCTGCTATATTCTTAAGATTTTTACCGTCAAAAGGAGCTCTTCCAAATCCCGTATGAAGTACAATACCAGTGCCATTAACAACGTTGACCAAGGAAGAAGATACCTTATTATTTATTTTTGTTAAAATAGTATCAATAACAGTATCTTTATCAATACTTAAATCTTTTGATATAATTTGATTTCTATAAAATTTCAATTCCTTATTAATCAATAATTTCAAATAATTCTCATGAATACTGAATTTACTTCCCGCTTTTTTCAAAATAAGACTTACTGATGGTAATGATTTTAATCTGGACATAATTTATATATAAATAAAAAACCCCTGAGAACGAAAATTAATCCAACCAGGGGTTAAAGCATACTAAGAATAATATTTTTAAAACGTTATCATTAACGTTTTTCTTTAATTCTAGTTCCTTTGCTCCCTGAAATATCTCTAAGATAATTAAGTTTAGCTCTTCTAACTTTTCCTCTTCTTTTTACATTTATCTTTGATATCATGGGCGAATGCAATGGAAAAATTCTCTCAACGCCTATACCATTAGATATCTTCCTTACCGTAAAAGTAGCATCTAGACTATTGCCAGCTCTTCTTCCAATAACAACACCTTCAAAATTCTGAACTCTCTCCTTATTACCTTCACGAACTAGAACACTTACTTCTAATGTGTCCCCTGAATCAAAATCAGGTAAGTCTTCGTTCAAAAAAATTTTTGTAGCCTCATGTATTTTATTCATGACTTGTCTCCAACTTTTTAATTGATTTATTGTATTTTTCCCACAAATCAGGACGCTTCTTTTTAGTAATGTCCTCTGATTTGATCTTCCTCCACGAACTAATTTTTTCATGATGACCGCCAATAAGAACCTTAGGTACTGATACCCCATTTACAACTCTAGGTTTTGTATAATGAGGGTGATCTAATAAGTTTGTAGAGAATGAATCACTTAATGCCGAATCAATATTATTCATTGTACCTGGATGAAAACGAAGCACACTATCAATCATGACCATTGCTCCTAACTCTCCATTGGATATAACAAAATCACCTAATGAATATTCATGGGTTACATATTTATCAATCACTCTTTGATCTATACCTTTATATCTACCACAAATAAAAATCAAATTTTCATTTACAGTATTTTCTATCACAAGGTCATGACTCCAAGTATTGCCTTGCGGGGTCGGATAGATAACTTTTACATTATCAATACTAGTATCTAACTTAATAAAAGCACTATCAATAGCCTTAATTAAAGGTTCAGCCATCAAAACCATCCCTGCACCTCCACCAAAAGGGGTATCATCAATTTGACGATAATCACCTTTAGCAAAATCTCTAATATCAATAACATGAAATAAAACAGAATTATTATTAATAGCTTGCCTTAAGATAGTATTATCTAAATAAGACTGAATAAATTCTGGAGCAGATGTGATAACAGCGATTTTCATTAGTCAATTAATCCATCTACAGTAGCAATTAGGATTTTTTTATTTTTGTAATCTAAAGAAAGAATAATTTCTGGAATAATCGGAATTAACAATTCTTTCTTTCCATTAAAAACAACATAAACATCATTCGCTGGCAACCACATTACATCTTTCAAAACACCTACATTAATTCCAGTATCAGTAACTACTCTAAAACCGATTAAGGCACTAGCAATAAGATTGATTTTATCATCTTTATTTGCAGACGCATAAATAGTTTTACCTACCATATCTTTTGCTTTGATATGCGAATCAATACCTTCAAACTTAAATCTCATTTTTTTCCCATTACCAACAGTCTTTTCTAATTTAAGATTATTCATATTATCATATGATGTTCCTATTTGTAATGATTTTTTCATAATATAATCAATACTGTATCTAGAAAATGGTTTAAGCCTAACCTCACCACTGAAACCAGACGTAGTAGTTATCTCCGCTATAGGGTGGAATTGATTTGACATTAAACTTTAATCAATAACATCTAATCGCGCTCTTTTACCACCTTGCTTAGCATTAACAGCAAATACAATTGTACGTAGAGCTGAGATGTTGCGACCATGCTTACCAATCACTTTACCATAGTCACCTTCACCAACGGTTAATTCATATATAAGACGCTGTTCTGTTTCAACAATATTAACTTTTACCTCATCTGGCTTATCAACAAGTAGTTTTACAGCTATTTCTATAAACTCTAACATAACATACTCCTTTTTTTACTCTTCTTCTCCAGTATTATCACTGGATGCTTCTTCAATTGATTCTTCAGTTTCTGCGTCTGATGCAGCCTCTTCTTCCGTAGAAACAGCATCTTCAGCTGGTTTATCCGCTTCTGTATCTGGTACAGTCTCAGATGCTTTTTTCTCAGCCCGTTTAGCTTCTCTAGACGCTAGAACATTTTCACGATTTAGTTCCCATTTTTTAATTTCCTTATCAATTTCTTTCTCATCTACACCTTGTTGCATTAAATGCCATCGCAAAGCCAATCCTTCGGTCTTCATTATTTTTTTTACAGCATTTGAAGGAATAGCTCCCTCTCCTAGCCAATGCAAAATTCTTTCATTGTTAATTTCATATGAATTATTAGAATCAATTGGATTATACCAACCAACTTGCTCAATTGCAGCTCCATCACGCCTTTTTCTTGAATCGATTACAATTAACCGATAAAATGGCCTATTACGCCGTCCAATTCGTTTTAGTCTTATTTTCGTCGCCAATTTTTACTCCTTTAGCTAAACTTTCTCAATAATCTTTTTCCTGAGAACTTAGATTGTTTATTGTTCATTTTTTTCATCATTTTTTTCATTTCTGAAAACTTTTTTATTAAAGTATTGATTTCATAAACAGTTCTTCCACTTCCCAAAGCAATTCGCTTTTTCCTACTACTATTTATAATATCCGGCTTAACCCTCTCATTTGGCGTCATCGAATTAATTATTGCCTCATTCCAAACAAGTTGATTTTCATCAAATTTTAAGCCTTTTATTTTACGACTAATTCCTGGAATCATACTAATTAAATCAGTCATTGATCCCATTTTGCGAATTTGATATAATTGATCTCTAAAATCGTTAAAATCAAATGAGTTATTTGCGATTTTTTGTTCAATTTTAAGAACATCTTCCTCTTTTATTACCTTCTCAACTTTATCAACAAGAGATACAATATCACCAAACCCGAGTATTTTATCTGCAATTTTTTTAGGATTAAAATCATCTAAACCATCAACTTTTTCTGAAACACCTATAAATTTTATTGGAACACCAGTAACGCCTCTTATTGAAAGGGCAGCTCCCCCTCTAGCATCACCATCTAATTTTGTTAAGACTACACCTGTTAAATTTAAAGCTTCATCAAAAGTTTTAATTGATGAAATCATGTCCTGCCCTGTCATACTATCTGCTATAAATAAAACTTCTCTTGGCTTAATTAAATCATATATTTTTTGAATTTCTACCATCATTTCACCATCGACATGCAACCTACCAGCTGTATCAATTATTATTGTATTAATATTCTGAGCTTGGGACTCTTTTATTCCATATTTACAAATTTTAATTGCATTATTTGAATTATCATAAAAAACAGGAACATCAATATTTTTTCCAAGCTGTTTTAATTGATCCACAGCTCCAGGGCGATATGTATCAGCAGCAATTAAAGATACTTTTTTACCCATACTATTTATCTTATTAGCTAATTTTGAAGCTGTGGTTGTTTTACCGCTACCTTGCAAACCAACTAATAAAATAACATTAATACCTGAAGATAAATTCAAACCAATCTGATTCTCACCAAGAACAGAAATAAGTTCTTTGTGAATCATACTAATAAATTGCTCCCCTGGCTTAATAGACTTTAATACTTTTGTACCTTGAGCAGATTTTTTCACCCTATTTACAAAATCTTTTGCTACTATAAAATTGACATCAGCCTCAAGCAGTGCCCGTCTTATTTCTCTAGTAGTGCTATCAATATTCTCATCAGTTATTTTACCTAGACCTCTGAGATTGCGAAAAATAGAATCAAACCTTTGTGTTATATTATCGAACATATTATTTTTTATTTTCTAGCGTATAATAGATTATACGTTAGTAATATTATAAAGGATACAAAATTTTTGAATTGCTAAAACTAGAAACTGTAGTCTATTGCGAAACCAAACTGAATAGGGTCACCATAACTAACAAATAATTCCTTATCATAATTAGGAGGTTTTAGTTCAAAATAAAAACCTCTTGTCTGGAATCTTTTATCAAATAAATTGTTAACCCAAATACTTAGACTAATATTATTAAAGTTTCTACCCAAAGATAAATTATTTAATGAATATGCATCGGCTTTATTATTATGACTATCAGAAAAATAATATTCGTCTTTATATGAATGACTGAGTGTTAAGAAATACCCATTATTTTGATAAGCTAAAATAACAGAAACCGTAAAATTTGGAGACATTGGTGCTTGACGATTACCGCCAATCGTATCTCCCTTTGATGTCTCATATGCAAATTCATCAATCCAAGTGTCCAAAAAGCCAAAACTAGATGTAATGGAAACATATTTTGTCAATTTACGGTTATAGTCAATTTCAGCACCTTTAATCCATCCTTTTCCACTATTTGCCGTAAAATAATAAAAACTATTTGGATTCTTATTATCTTGCTGCGCAGACACTGAAATTTGTTGATTTATTCTATCACTATAAAATAAAGATAAACTCATAAATGACTTATCTCTTAACGCCCTAAATCCTATCTCATAATTATTTAAATATTCGGGATTATAATGTCTATTATATGCTGATACATATGGCTGCTGATTAACTCCGCCAGATTTGTATCCCCTCGAAATGTGAGAATAAGCTCGGGTAAAATTATTTATTTTATATAAGAACGTACTTTTAAATCCTAATAAGCCATAAGTTTTATTTGTTTTGACGAAAGGAAGTTCATCACCATAATTGGCATAGGAGTTTCCAGTATATAAAATCTCATTATTTTCAAATCTTATACTTGTAGTACTTGATATCTTTTCATTCAAATTAAGTTCAGTTTGAGCGTAAACCGCTTTAATCTTCATATTATAACGACTATTAGCTTGTGCAGCATCACCACCAAATAGCCAACCCACTGCATCATCTTCTTCTTGAAGTGTTTTAATATAAAATCCAATAATATTTTTACGTGCGACAAAGCGACCTTCGGCAGTATAAGTTTTTCGCTGTCGAGATGTCTTATCAAAAAATTGATATGAATATCCATCGTAATATGGTTCATATCCATAGGTTGTGGAATCTTCCCAAAAAGCATTATTACCCCAGTCACCATCATAGCTATGGATAAGGTTTGATAATGTTCCTGATACTATTCCTAACAAACCCCATTTATCTTGTTTATACTCTACCTTTGATGAGAAAGCATTTGTTTTCTGAGAGTCTTCACCAGGCTGATCTGTGTACGTTTCATAATCTTTATTATTATCAGGAGCCCAGGAATCATATCCATTATCCATCTCTGATAAAATCGCTGTATTAGAAATAGAAAGTTTTTGATTTGGTTTAAATTTTAACTTTATTTTGAAAAAAGATTCATCCTTATTATTTGTATTTTTTAAATTAAAAAATTTATTTTGTCTATAACCATCTTGGCTGTTATTGTATGCATTTATTCTTATATAGGTTCCATTCACTATTTTAAAATTCGCTATAAAACCATAATTTTTTAAATTATCTGACCCTATTTTAGTAGATAGATTATAAGATGTTTCATGTTCTGGATCATTTGTTTGTAACGAAATTGAACCACCTAAAGAATTATTCCCAAATACAGTTGACTGAGGGCCTTTTGCAACTTCTATCTGTCTAATATCCTGAAGACCGCCAATCATACCAATACCACTTAAATCTATATCGTCTATAATATAATTAACAGAAAAATTTGGTGAACCCTCTCCAAAATACTGACTTCTTTCACCTATACCCCTAATCTGAAAATATCTTGGTCTACTAGTACCTCCAGCCCAATTTAAATTTGGTACGAAATCTATTAAATTTTGAAAATGAATTTGATTTAAGCGTTCAATATCTTTTTGTTTAAAGATAGATATACTAGCTGCTGTATTAATATATAATTCTGGTTCTAAACTTGATAAAACTAATACCTCATCACTTATTATTACAGTTGGAGTGAGTTCAATATATAATTTTTCTGTGATAAAAACTTTTTGCTCATTATATCCGACATGATTAATAATAATGAATTCTAAATTAGTTTGAAGCTCAAATTCTCCATTATTATCTGTAATTGTTCCAATATCGCCAGCAACTATATTGACATCTCTAACAGGAGATTTACTAATTTTATCTACAACTACTCCAGAAATTCTGGTAGCATTTAAAGTGACTATGCATATGGCTGTATAAAATATATATTTAAAAAACATACTCTCTTTCCTTCCGCTGGTATTATCCAGATCAAGTCATAAGGGTTTATTCTCAGCTAAGATTTATTATAGCACCCCTAGAGCTACCTTAATTTAAACCATGAATTAAAATTAAATCAAAATATAATTTTTAAATAGTTTTGTAATTTTTTGTAGAATATGTTCAGATTTATTACAAATAATTATGAATTCAATTTCTTTCGAATTAATTAAAAAATTGCCAAAAGTTGAGCTTCACTGCCACCTTGATGGTAGCTTGCGTCTTAATACAATAATAGACATATCAAAAAAGAATAAAATAAAACTCCCTTCATATGAACCAACTATTTTATCAAAAGTTATTAGTCTAGATAAGAAAAAGGTTTCCCTAGAAGAATATATAGCTCTTTTTGATATAACTCTCTCTGTAATGCAAGATGAATCCTCTCTAGAGCGTATTTCTTATGAACTAATGGAAGATCTAGCTAATGATAATATTTACTATGCCGAAATTAGATTTTCACCTATTTTGCATACAAAAAATGGAATGTCTATAGAGGAAGCTCTTAAGGCCGTAAAAAAAGGTCTTGAAAGAGGATCAAAATCATATGGTACTAAATATGGAATAATTATATGTTGTATAAGAAGCATAAACCCAATGATATCAATAGAGCTTGCAGAGTTAGCAGTAATTTATAAAAACAAAGGAGTTGTTGGTTTTGATCTAGCTGGGGCAGAAAATAATTATCCAGCAAAAAAACATAAAGAGGCTTTCTACATAATTCGTAATAACAATGTGAATACAACCATCCACGCTGGAGAAGCATTCGGACCAGAAAGTATTCATCAAGCTATCCACACCTGCGGTGCAAATAGGATCGGTCATGGTATAAGACTTCTAGAGGATCCAGAATTATTATCTTATGTCAATAATCATCGGATATGCTTAGAGATTTGTATTACTTCAAACTTTCATACTGGAGCAGTAAAATCAC
>CEOP01114797.1_pt1 | contig 17924 bp, 24 predicted proteins | sample 361301 | NCBI WGS metagenome assembly CEOP01 (sample SAMEA2619548, study PRJEB7988) | marine metagenome | biome: marine biome (ENVO:00000447); feature: deep chlorophyll maximum layer (ENVO:xxxxxxxx); material: "saline water (ENVO:00002010), including plankton (ENVO:xxxxxxxx)" | depth 55 m
TTTTTCTAGATTTTTTTATTTTTTTAAATTTTTTTTTTCGACTTCTTCTTCCCACTTTTCCCCCAAAATTGAATTCAAATGATTCTACCCATCTTATAAATTATTTTCCAGCTTTTATAATCTATAGGCATCACCGATAATCTGCTTTGTTTTATAAGTGGTAAGTGTTGAATTTCCTTATTTCTTTTAATTTTCTCAAGAGAAATGGAGTTTTTAAGCTTTTTAACAAACCTAACTTGAACAGCTACAAATCTATTTTTTTTGTCTGTTTTGTCTTTAAAAGCTGTCTTGATGACTTTTACAATACCTACAATTTCTTTACCAATATTAGAATGGTAAAAAAAACAAAGATCGCCTTTTTTCATTTTTTTTAAATTATTAGCAGCCTGATAATTTCTGACACCATCCCAAGTGGCACCTTTAGAACCAGCTTTTTCTTGTTGATCTATAGACCAAACATTAGGTTCAGATTTCATTAACCAATACTGCATTAAAGTTTTAAACCTGGACCTTTCATATAAGGAGCATTTTCATCTAGAGGCCATCTAGACCTAGCTTCAAAATTAAAATTATTAATTAATTTTTTTTTGAATCTTTGTATACCAGCCCAAGCAATCATAGCTGCATTATCGCCACAATATTGTAAATCAGGATAAATCGGTTGAAAACCCATTTCTTTAGCAACTTCAATTAAATTTTCTCTTATTGACAAATTTGCTGCTACTCCTCCTGCAACAACGAAATGAGATTTTGTATTTTTATTTTTACTTAAAAATTGTCTCATCGCTTCTTTAGTTTTTTTATATAAAATTTTATTTACAGTATTTTGAAAAGATGCCGCAAGATTGTATTTTAACTTAGTATCTTTGTTAATTTTTTTTGACTCTCTTAAAATAGCTGTTTTTAATCCTGCAAAAGATAAATTACACCCCGCTTTGTTTATTATTGGCTCAGGTAATTTGTAAAAATTCTTATCACCCAACTTAGAAAATTTTTCTATATTAGGTCCTCCGGGGTAACCTAGATCCAACATCTTAGCTGTTTTATCAAATGCTTCACCCAACGCGTCATCTATGGTAGTCCCTAATTGTTCATATTTATTTATGTCTTTAACTATTAGATATTGAGAATGACCCCCGGAAATTAAAAGAAGAAGATAAGGGAAATCAATTTTTTTTTCTAAGCTTGGACTTAAAGCATGGCCTTCTAAATGATTGACTGCTACGAATGGTTTATTCGAAAAAGAAGCTATTGATTTTCCTATATTTAATCCAACAGTAAGACAAACTATTAAACCTGGCCCCGCAGTTGCTGCAACTCCATCAATTTGATCTATAGAAAATTTACTTTTTTTTAAAGCTTCTTCAATAATAAAATCGATATTTTCTACATGAGATCGAGCTGCTATTTCAGGCACTACCCCTCCAAACTTTTCATGTTCCTTAATTTGACTTGAGACGACATTTGAAAGCACATTTGCTGTACCATTATTATTTTCTTGAATTACAGCAGCAGCAGTTTCATCACAACTAGTCTCAATTCCTAAGAATGTAAGTTTTTTTTCCATATGAACAAAATCTTAGAGTAGTATAAAATATATTTATCAAATATATAATCTAATAATGAATAAAATTACAATAGGAGCTAGAGGTAGTAAATTATCCTTAGCGTATGTATTTAAAGTCAAAAGTTTACTTTTAAAAAGAAATCTTAATCTTAAAGAGGAGAATATTATAATAAAGACCATTAAAACCACTGGAGACATACATGCAGATAAAAAAATTTCAGAAATAGGAGGAAAAAACTTATTTTGTAAAGAGATAGAGGAAAATCTTTTAAACGAGAAAATTGATATTGCAGTACATTCATTGAAAGACATGGAGTCTGAAGAAAATGATAATTTATTAGTAGGAGCGTACATAGAAAGAAATGATCCAAGAGATGTTTTTATAAGTAATAGATATAATAATTTGAATGAATTAAAAAAAGACTCAATAATTGGTTCGAGCTCAAGAAGAAGAGAGCTGCAATTGAAACTAATAAATAAGAATTTGTTTGTGTCAAACATGAGAGGAAATATTGACACGAGAATTAATAAAGTTGAGGAAGGAAAGCCAGATGCAATAATTCTTGCAGCAGCTGGTGTTAAAAGTTTAAAACTTGAAAATAAAATTAAATTCTTTTTTTCAATCGATGAAATGTTACCTGCTGCTGGTCAGGGAGTAATAGCTGTGCAGTGTAGAAAAAATGATGTTAATGTTAAAAATATTTTAAAAAATATTAATGATAATAATACAATGAGTTGTGCCATAGCGGAAAGAGAAATGCTCAAGGTAGTCGGGGGAGATTGCAATACGGCTATCGGAGGCTATGCTTCTTTAGAAAATGATCAGATTAAACTAAGAGGCCAATTATTTTCAGATGATGGAAAGAAAAGTTTTAATTTTACAGCATCAGGAAATAAAAATGATTGTTTAAAAATAGGACAAAAAGTAGGAGAGAAAATTTTAGAAATAGCTGGAGATGAGTTTAAACAATGAATATTTTAATAACTAGACCATTAATTGATTCCGAAGATTTAATGAAAAAATTTTTTACGCTAGGTCACAAAATTATTCATATACCAACTTTAAAAATTTCTTCGGCGAACATGAAATCTATTGACTCTAATGATTACGATGCATTTATTTTTACAAGCGCTAATGCAGTTAGAAACCTTAAAATAAAAAATTTAGATATAAATAAAATTTGTTTTTGCGTGGGATCTATAACTGAAAAAATTACCAGACAATCTGGATATTTAAACACAACATCAGCAGGTGGAACTGTCGATGCTCTCAAAAATTTAATTATTAACTCCGATCTAATAGATAAAAATTCAAAAATTGCTTATTTTTGTGGAGATAATTTAGCGTCAGATTTGGACATTGAGCTTAAAAAAGAAGGATTAAAAATTACTAAAATTGTGAATTATTTGTCTGAAAAAATTACTGACCTGAATGATGAAAATAAAAAAATAATTGAAAGTTACCCTCCAGACACAATTTTTGTATATTCATCACGTAGTGCACAAAGTTTTATTGAAATAATTAAAAACTTTTCTTTATATCCATTAATGACAGAGTCTAAAGTTATGTGTATAAGTGAAAAAGTGGCTAGCTTATTTAAGTCCGATGGGTGGAAAAAAATAGAAGTATTTAATCCTGGAGATGAGTTGTTAAGATTAAAGGAAATTAAAAAATGAATATACTAGAAAATTTTAAAGATTTATTTTTAGAAATTTGGTTAAAAGGTATTGCGGGAGTTAATTTTACTCAAATCGGATTAGCTATTGCAATATTTTTATTTTTTTTACTTTTACGTGGTCTCATAGCAAAATTTATTCTTCAAAGATTAAAAAACTTTGTTGCCAAAACCTCTAATAAATTTGATGATGCCTTAATAGATGCGTCTGCTGGTCCAGTAAAATTCTTACCAGTAGTACTTGGTATATTTATGGCAACATCTTATATGGATTTTGAGGGTAAGATGTCCATTTTTATAGATAATGTAAATCGTTCTTTGATTACGATTTTGATATTTTGGTTAATTCATCAAATTGTTGAACCTATAACTTTTTTAATTAAAAAAGTTGAAGAATTATTATCCAAAGATTTGCTTAATTGGGTTATTAAAGCGAATAAAATTTTAATTATTTTTTTTGGATTTGCTGCTACTTTAGATATTTGGGGAATAAAAATTGCTCCTATCATCGCCGGACTTGGTTTATTTGGTGTTGCTGTTGCTCTAGGGGCTCAAGATTTATTTAAAAATTTAATTTCTGGTGTTTTAGTTTTAGTAGAAAAAAGATTTAAAATTGGTGATTGGATATATGTTGAAGGCATTATTGAGGGAATAGTAGAAAGGATAGGTTTTAGATCAACAGTAATTAGAAAATTTGATAAGTCTATAGCAACAATTCCAAATGCCTCATTTGCAGAAAACGCAGTAGTTAATATTTCTGAAACAACTAATTGGAGAATTAGTTGGATTATCACTTTACAATACAGTTCAACAATTGAGCAGCTTAAAAATATAAGAGATCAAATAGAAAAATTTATAACCACTAATAAAGATTTTAAAGTTGGAGAAGACACCGAGCATGCTGTTCGAATAGATAAATTCTCTGATAGCTCAATAGATATGTATATAAGGTGTTTTACAGTAACTGATGATTGGGGAGAATGGCTTAAAGTCAAGGAAAGGTTAGCGGTTAAAATAAAAGAAGTCGTGGAAAGCAATGGTGCTTCTTTTGCTTTTCCAAGTACATCTATTTATGTTGAAAAAAAATGAAAGCAATCTACCTCCTAATATTCCAAGTTATAAGTCTTTATGAATGGGTAGTAATTATTCATGTAATTTTAAGTTGGTTGGTCGCCTTTAATGTTTTAAACACTCAAAATAGATTAGTTTATTCAATTCTTGATTTTACATATAGAGCAACCAGTCCAATTTTAGACAAAATAAAAAATTACATTCCTAATTTAGGACAAATTGATATTTCGCCAATAGTACTTCTTATAGGCTTATGGTTCGTTAAACTTTGTATGGATTTATATTTAAAACCTTTGGTATTTTAAAATGATTATTGATGGAAAAAAAGAAGCAGCACTTTTAAGAGAGGAGATTAAAAAGGAAATCCTGCTTATAAAAAGTAAAGATAATAAAATTCCTGGATTAACAGTAATCTTAGTTGGTGACTTTGCTCCAAGTCAAATATATGTCAGAAATAAAGAAAAAAGTTCAAAAGAAGTTGGAATTAATTCTAATGTAATTAAATATTCTAAAGATGTAACAGAACAAGAGGTTGTAATAAAAATAAAAGAATTAAATGATGATAAAAATGTATCAGGAATTTTAGTCCAACTTCCTCTACCATCTCAAATTGATAAAGAAAAAATAATTAATACAATTAATCCTTTAAAAGATGTTGATGGTTTTAATCCTATTAATGTAGGGAACCTAGCTTCAGGATATCAAGCTATAGTTCCATGTACTCCTCTAGGATGTCTATTTCTTATTAAATCTGTAGAAAAAAATTTATCCGGCAAGCATGCAGTTATAGTTGGAAGATCAAACTTAAATGGTAAACCAATGGCTCAACTCCTATTAAAAGAAAATTGTACAGTTACAATAGTTCATTCTAAAACAAAAGATCTTAAAAAAGAGTGTCAAAAGGCAGATATTATTGTTGCAGCAGTAGGAGTTGCAAATTTAATAAAAGAAGACTGGGTAAAAAAAGACTCAATAATAATTGATGTAGGTATAAATAAAGTTGGAAGCAAGATCGTAGGAGATGTTAACTTTGATAAAGTAAAAGATAAGGTTAAAGCCATTACGCCAGTTCCGGGAGGAGTGGGCCCAATGACTATTGCTTGCTTATTGAAAAATACTGTTGAATGCTTTAAGAAACAAAATTCTTAAGCAATGAGACGATCTTTAGTATTTTTTTTTTTAATTTTTAGCTGTATATCCAGTGTAAATAGTATGGATAAAAAACCCTATCATCATTTACCAGATGGAACTTTTAGAAATGTAGAAGGTTCCCCCGAAAGAGACCCAAATGTAAAGTGGTCGTATAAAATTTTTAACGCTGAAAGAAAAAAAATAAAAATTGATTTTCCTAAAACCCATGTCGTTCCAAGAGAAAAAGTTTTAAAAGATTTAGAAGAAAATAAAGATGATAATTATATTGCGTGGATAGGTCATGCAACATTTTTAATAAAGTTGGGAGATACTACAATTATTACAGATCCATTATTTTCTAAAAATACTGGCCCTTTGATCTTTGGACCCAAAAGATACGTAGCTCCAGCAATAAAATTAAACGAGATTCCAAAAGTTGATTTATTTTTATTAACTCATAATCACTATGATCACCAAGACATGTCTACAATTAGAAATTTTCCCTATAAAAATGCTAAAGTTATAACACCTTTAAAATTATCTAAATATTTTCATAATTATAAAGATGTTAATGAACTTGACTGGTATGAAGAAATTAAAATTAATGATAATTTAAAAGTAACTCTATTACCTGCAGTTCATTGGTCTAAAAGAAGTTTATTTGACACCAATAAAACTTTATGGGGTAATTTTTTAATTGAGTATAAAGATAAAAAATTTTTTTTCGCATGTGATACTGGTGTAGGCGATATATATAAAGATCTTGGAAAAAAATATGGACCTATGGATATTACATTTATAAACATTGGGGCTTACAATTTTTTTCCTATAATGCCAGTGAAAGATAAATCTGTTTATCATACTAATCCTGAGGAAGCTTTAGAAGTTGCTCAAAATTTAAAAAGTAAAAAAGTAATAGGTATGCACTGGGGAACAGTTATTTTGTCTTTAGAACCAATTATGGAACCTCCAATTCGTTTTAAAGCTGGAGCAGAAAAGTATGGTTTCAAAAAAAATGATGTAATTACTTTTAATATTGGCGAAGTTAAAAAATTAAATGAAGTAATTAAAGTTCGTTAGACTTAGAATTATCTATTTTCAAGTATTTACTGTTTCTTAATCTAATAATAACTGTTGCAATAGCTACGATAAGTATTGCAGTGGAAATATAAATTAAGTTGGTTGGATCACTATCTTTATCTTGTAGAATGATGAATCGTGCTAATGCAGTAATAGCAATAACTAAGGGATAAGAAATTCTAACTGCTCTTGTTTCCCAGTAAGATCTTACAAGACCAATCACCTCTATATAAATGAACATAAGTAAAAGATCCGCTAATTCAATATTTTGATTTATATACATCTGTCTTATTTCTAGGAGAAAAGCAATCACTGTTGATATTAAAACAAACAGAACAGCTGACAATTGTATATTTCGAATCGTATTATTCATAAGTATTATTCTCTTATCAGATTTTTAAGATTTACTTAACTGTTTTGAGTGAAATTTAATAAATTTTTCTATTTTAGATTTATTAAATGTTTTATTTTCTTCAAATGAAACTTTTTTCATAGAATAGGCCCTATTTTTTGTTTTTCTGGATATAATAGTTGTATTGCCTTTATATAAACTTAAAATAACTTCTCCATTAACAAGATTTCTTTTTTTATCAATTACCTTTTGGAGTTTAAATCTTTTCTTTGAAAACCAGTACCCATTATAAACTAACTCAGCATAAATTGGCATAATTTTCTCTTTATCGTGCGCTGTTTTTTTATCTAGTGTTACGGATTCGATTGCTCTGTGAGCTATGTATAAAATAGTTCCACCTGGCGTTTCATAAACTCCTCTCGATTTTATTCCTATGAATCTATTTTCAACTAAATCAACTCTACCTATTCCGTTTTTTCCAGCCAATATATTTAATTTATCTAAAAGTTTTTTAGGCCCCAATTTTTTCCCGTTAATAGCAACAGGATCTCCATTTTTAAAAGTTATTTTTATTTTTATTTTTTTATTAGGAGCTTTTTCAGGAGAAACAGTTCTTTGAAAAATAAATTCAGGTGCTGAATTCTTTGGATTTTCTAATACTTTTCCTTCAGTAGAAGTATGAAAAATATTATCATCCACTGAAAAAGGAGGAGCCCCCTTTTTGTCTTTAGGTATCGGTATATTATTTTTTTTTGCATACTTAATTAAATCTGTTCTTGATTGAAGTTTCCATTCTCTCCAAGGAGCTATTACTTTAATTTTTTTTCCAAAATATGCATAACCTAGTTCAAATCTAACTTGATCATTACCTTTACCTGTAGCGCCGTGTGATACAGCATAAGCACCAAACTTTTTTGCTATGCTTATCTGTCTTCTAGCTATAAGTGGTCTAGCTATTGAAGTACCTAATAGGTATATGCCCTCATAAACAGCGTGGGCTCTAATCATTGGAAAAACATAATCTTTTACAAAAATATCTTTTAGATCTTCAATTATTATTTTTTTTACGCCTAAGTTTTTTGCATTTTTTATAATTTTTTTTTTATTTAAATTTTGGCCAATGTCTGATGTGTAAGCAATTATTTCTGCTTTATAATTTTCTTGAAGCCATTTTAAAATAATAGAGGTATCAAGACCTCCAGAATAAGCTAAAACAATTTTTTTCATTTAGCTGCAGGTTTTTTTTGCTGTATTATAAGCCTTTGTAAAACCCATCATGGAATAGTGGTCAGTAGTTTCTGCTCCTTTGACCGTTCTAGCAATAATTATCATATTAGTTGCTTTTTTCATTACTCTGATAAACTTTTGTTCTTCTTTATCATCTAAAATCCAAGCAAAATTATTTTGTGAAAAAAGAGCAAATTTATTTTTTCCTGACTTTGCACTGACACTTGAAGCTTTATAAACATGACCACTTGTAATACTAATTTCATCTTTAATATTTTCTTTAGGTCTAAACGATACAAATAATCTTGAGTCACTTCTTTTTATGCTTCCAGGAACTCTTTTAGTGGGAATAGTTTGCGCAAAACAGATTTTACCTTTTTCTGTAGATGCACTAAAGCTTTCCCAGTTTTTATATTTTCCTGTTGATTTAGGTTCTTCTGCATTCGTATTAAGTGAAAAAACCATTAAAACAAAAAAAATAATTACTTTTTTAAAATACATATTTTATTTTTATACTAAAAATAAAGTATTTCAATGGTCTGAATTAAGGAGAAGGATTGGGATTATTATTATGAATTAAGTTTATCTTATCAATAATTTCTTGATTAAGCTCAATATTTATACTTTCAACATTTTCTTTTAATTGATCCATATTCGTAGCTCCTATTATATTACTAGTGACGAAAGGCCTGGAATTGACGAACGCCTGAGCTAGTTGAACCATAGTAATATTACACTCTTTAGCAAGTTTGAAGTATTCATCATATGCTTTCATCGCTAAGGGATTAATGTGTCGTTCCCATCCTTTAAATAAAGTTAGCCTCGCATTTTTTGGCATTTGACCGTTTCTGTATTTGCCAGATAATGCTCCAGAAGCTAGAGGATAATAAACAAGCAAACCACATTTTTCTCTTATAGAGATTTCGGACATCCCTATTTCATAAGTTCTATTAACTAAATTATAGGGATTCTGCACGGACATCATTCTTGGTAAATTTTTATTTTTTGAAAGTTCAATGTATTTAGATAAACCATAAGGCGTTTCATTGGACATTCCAATGTATCGAATTTTTCCATTTTTTATAAATCTTTCTAACGCTCGTAAAATTGTCTCAAAACTATTCCATTTACCTTCTTTGTTATTTGTAACATACTCTCTTCTTCCAAAATAATTCGTAGACCTCTCAGGCCAATGTAATTGATATAAATCAATATAATCAGTCTTGAGTCTTTTTAAGCTGGCATCAATTGCTTCACCAATTTTTTTTTCAGAAAAATTATTTTCTCCACCTCTTATCCACTCACAGCCAGGACCCGCTACTTTAGATGCTAAAATTATTTTTTCTCTATTTTTTCTTTTTTCAAACCAATTTCCGATCATTTTTTCAGTCTTACCGTAAGACTCCGGTGTAGGTGGTATAGAATAAATTTCAGCAGTATCAAAAAAGTTGATACCTTGATTTATAGAGTAGTCCATTTGCTCAAAAGCGTCTTTTTCAGTATTTTGAGTTCCCCATGTCATTGTTCCAAGACAAATGAGACTCACATCTAAATTTGTGTTTCCAAGTTTTCTGAATTTCATAAATAGTAATAATCTTAAGTTTTTTAGATCAATTATTGACTATTGAAAAGTAATTAAAAATAATTATATTACTATTATGGAGTTAAATAAACAAAGCACAATAAAATCATCAGTTACAGATGCAATTATAGATCAAGGTTTAAGATCTTATATGCTCAAAGTTTATAATTATATGGCTTCAGGAGTTTTATTGACTGGATTTATTGCATTATTATTTTTTAAAATGGCGGTTGTAACAGGAGACTCTGGTCAAATAATCGGTCTAACTAATTTTGGAAACACGATTTACGCTTCAGGTTTAAAGTGGGTTTTAATGTTAGCCCCTCTAGGAGTTGTTTTTTACATGAGCTTTGGAATTGCAAAGATGAGTGCATCAAAAGCGCAAACAACTTTTTGGATTTTTGCAGCTTTGATGGGAGCTTCTCTTTCTTCAATATTTTTACTTTACACAGGGGCAAGTATAACAAGAGTATTTTTTATTACAGCAGGAACTTTTGGAGCAATGAGTATCTATGGGTATACGACCAAAAAAGATTTAACAAAGCTAGGATCGTTTTTAATGATGGGTTTATTTGGAATAATTATTGCATCATTAGTTAATATATTTATGAAATCATCAATGATGTATTTTGTAATTTCAATTTTAGGAGTATTGATTTTTGTAGGATTAACAGCTTACGACACTCAAAAAATTAAAAACATGTATCTTTCAACTGATAGTGGTGAGCTAATTGGAAAAAAAGCTGTTATGGGAGCTTTAACCCTCTATTTAGACTTTATAAATTTATTTATAATGCTGTTAAGACTTTTTGGTCAAAGAAGATAATTATTTAATAACTTTTAAATTATTCCAACTAGTTTTTGTAATTAATCTATTAAGATTTTCTGATTTTTCTATTATACATCCATTCTTGTCTTTAACTAAAAATCTTTCATTAAAGTTATTTGGTTTGAAATTTTTTAATATTCTAAGTAAAGGCTTGTCCGATGCCCTTTGATAAACATCAAAAGAAACTTCCCTGAGTCCAGGGGATAAACTATAATTTTTCCATGTCCCGTTGGATACCATTCTTGCATATAGGTTGAGAATAGTTTGAAGCTCTCTTTTTACAAAAAATATTTCTTTATCCTTTTTTTTAATAACATTATTAACAACCAGTTTTAATGCTTTCATATTTTATGTTTTTTTATCAAAGGCAATTGTAATGCAGTAAAAATAAAAGTTAAAGGAAGAATCCCCCAGACTTTGAAATTCACCCACACAACTTCACTTTGAGTCCTCCATATTATTTCGTTAATTATTGCTAAAAAAATAAAAAAATAAGCCCATCTATTATTCAATTTAGTCCAACCGAGGTCATCAAGTTCAAAAGAGGATTTAAAAATTTTTTTTAACAAATTTTTATTGAATAAAAATTGACTTGTTAAAAGAACCAAGGCAAAAATTAAATTAATTATAGTTGGTTTTATATAAAGAAATATTGGATTATTAAAATATAAAGTTAGACCACCAAAAAAACAAACAACTACTCCACCAACTAAAGGAATGTAAGGAATTTTTCTTTCTACAATATATATTACTATAACTGCAATAATCGTTGAAATAATTAGTGGGGGTATTGCCGAAGATAAATCATTATCATTTCTATAGTAAACGGTAAAAAAAATTAATAATGGGCCAAAATCAGTAATAAATTTTAGTAGCGACTTATTCACATATGATTAATAACATAAATTAGTTTTTAAATAAATTTATATATTGATTTTTTTTAAAAAATTATTATCTATTAGATATGTCAATTAACAATGCAAAATTTTCAATTGGAGAAATAGTTAAACATAGACATTTTAATTTCAGAGGAGTGATTTATGATGTCGATTTTGAATTTAATAATTCCGAAGAATGGTATCAATCGATACCAGAGGATGTTAGACCAAAAAAAGATCAACCCTTCTATCATCTTCTCGCAGAGAGCAATGATGTGACTTATGAGGCATATGTTTCTGAGCAAAATTTAATGCTGGATCATTCTAAGAAACCAGTACAACACCCTTTAATAGATGAAATTTTTTCAGGAAAAAGGGGTGCGAGCTATTTTAAGCCCTCAAATTGAAATTTCACGCCACAAATTTAACATGATTAATGCAAATCTATGCCTAATAGTAATTCTACTATAATTTAGACCTAATTGGGAATTAACTCATATTTCTTCAACTCCCTCTAAATTCTCAATTAGGCTAAAAATCTCCTTCACTTAAAATTTAGATTATAGTAATTAACAGAGAATGTTTAATTTTTTTTCACATAGTAATATTTTCTCTTTATTAGAGCGTGGTATAAAATTTATTAATTCTATTTTTTTTATTTTACTTGCTACAGGATTGACTTTTGCTTTAGTTTTATCTCCTCCAGATTATTTGCAAGGTGATTTGGTAAGAATAATGTATATTCACGTTCCTTCAGCTTGGATAAGTCTTCTTACCTATTCTGTAATTGCTTTTCTTTCAGTATTAAATTTTATTTTTAAAATAAAAATTTTTCATTTAATAAATAAAAGTATTGCCCCTATAGGATTACTTTTTACTTGTTTAGCCATCATTACTGGGTCACTTTGGGGTCAGCCTACTTGGGGTACTTGGTGGGTTTGGGATGCAAGACTTACTTCTATGTTTATTTTAATGATTTTTTATATTTTATATATTGTAAGTTTAAAATTAAGTTCTATTTCCCTAAAAGTATCTTCTATCATTGCAATAATTGGCGCAATTAACATACCAATAATTAAATACTCTGTTGAATGGTGGAATACTTTACATCAGCCAGCAAGTGTTAAGTTAGGAGCAGCCAGCTCAATTCACCCAACAATGATGACTCCTTTAATGTTGATGTTATTGGTATTATTATTATATTGTGCGCTAATTTTTCTAATGAAATATAAAACAGAAATCATTAGAATAAAGAAAGATAAAATTAATAAATTATGATTATAAACTTTATATCAATGAACGGTTCAGGTCTATTTATCTGGTTATCATTTACGGTATCTTTTATTGCTTGCTCAATTTTATATTTTAAAACAAGAAAAACACTTAAAAAATACGAGAAAGAATTTGCTAACGAAATAAATAAACTGTCACAAGTTGAAAAAGAGGCAATTTTAAAAAAATCTAAAATAGCCCACAAAGTATTATCTTCACAAAGTAAAACAGCCTAAAGCATTTTTAAATGCCAACAAAAAAAGTTAAAAGTAGAATAATATTTCTTACTTTATTAATCGTTATACTTATATCTTCGATTTTTTTTATAATAAATACTTTAAATAATAATTTACTTTATTTTAAAACTCCATCTGATGTTAAAAAAAGTATTAATATAAAAATTGATCAACCAATGAGATTGGGTGGAATGGTAAAGAAAAATTCTATTATAAGTAATCGTGAAGAAATTAAATTTATTATTACTGATTTTAAAAATGAAATAATAGTTACTTATAATGGAACTGTTCCAAATTTATTTGCTGAAGGTAAAGGAGTTATCGCCGAAGGCAAGTTGAAAGATAAAAAATATTTTATTGCTACAAAAATTTTAGCTAAACATGATGAAAATTATATGCCACCAGAATTAAAAGATTTGATGAAAAAAAATGTTAAGTAATATTGGAAATTTTTTAATTATAATAAATATTTTAATAGGAGTATCTATTATTTATACCACTTTAAATTATATAAAAAAAATAAATTATATTATTTCAAAAAAATTATATTATTTAACTATTTATCAATCCACATTTACTCTCTTAACTTTTTTTATTTTAATTTCAGGATTTATCATTTCAGATTTTTCTTTGTTAAGCGTTTATCAAAATTCACATTCATCAAAGCCATTATTTTATAAGATAGCAGGTACTTGGGGAAATCATGAAGGAAGCCTATTATTATGGATTAATGTAATGGTAATTTTTTCAAATCTTTTTTTAATTTTTAACAAAGATGTTTCAAAAAAATATCTAATTTTTACATTACTTTTTCAAAATATTTTAATTTTAGGTTTTTTATTATTTTTATTTTTAAATTCAAATCCATTTAACCTAGTTGTGCCAACTCCCTTAGAAGGACTTGGGTTAAATCCTATTTTACAAGATCCAGCTTTAGCTATACATCCTCCTCTGCTTTATATAGGTTTTGTTGGATCGTCGATTTATTTTTCCGCAGCAATGGCTTCTTTGCTAAGCAATTTTGGAGGAAAAAATTTTGCTAAGACTATTAAAATTTGGGTTTTGATTTCTTGGGTTTTTCAAACATTAGGAATAATTGTAGGTTCCATTTGGGCTTACTATGAATTAGGCTGGGGTGGTTTTTGGTTTTGGGATCCGGTCGAAAACGCTTCACTTATCCCTTGGTTTGTCATGACTGCCTTATTACATTCAGTAATAGTTTTAGAAAGAAGAAATTCTCTTTATTCTTGGGTAATAATTTTATGTCTATCAACTTTTATTTTTAGCGTAATGGGAACTTTTCTTGTTAGATCGGGAATACTTAATTCCGTCCATACTTTTGCAAATGATCCATCAAGAGGTTTATACATTTTATTGTTTTTAGGCTTGATGATCTTTTCTTCCTTTATAATTTATGTAAAAAAAATTAAAAAAGAAGAATATAAATTTGATACCAGCAGTAAAGAAACATTTATTTTATTAAATAACTGGTTTATGGCTTTTTTTCTATTTACAGTTTTAATAGGAACAATTTATCCTATTTTTACAGAAGTTTTGAATGAAACCAAGGTTTCCATTGGACCGCCATTTTATAATATTGTTATTATTCCTTTTATAGTTCCTTTGCTATTTTTGATGGCGATCGCTCCAAATATAAAATGGATTAAAAGTAGTTTTATAAACTTGTCTAAAGTTTTTTTTCTATTTTTTTTAGCAATAATTTTTAATTTTTTTATTTTTTATTTTTTTAAAAGTACTAGTGTTTTATCTAATTTAATTATTATATCTTCTATTTTTTTAATATTTTATTCAATCACCGATCTATTTAAGTTGATAAATAAAAAGGCTCAAAAAGATTTCTCAAGAGTAATTTCCCATTTAGGTTTCGGATTACTTATATTTTTTATTGGAATTAATCATAATTTTTCAATTGAAAAAGACTTTAATTTACAAGTAGGAGAAAATACCACCTTTCAAGATTTTAATATTTCTTTTGATTCTGTAAAACTAAGAAATGGTACAAATTATAAAGCAGTTGTTGGAACTTTTAATATTACAAATTTAAAGAATCAATATAATGAAAAACTAACACCAGAAATTAGAATTTTTGACAATCCCCAAACCTTAACATATGAGGCTTCTATAAGATCAAAATTTTCTAAAGATTTGTACATTACAATGAGCAATATAAATCGTTCAGAATTTTATAATATAAAATTTCAGTCAAAACCTTTCATGTTACTTATATGGTGTTCCGCAATTTTAATCGCTCTAGGTGGATTCTTGAGGTTATTTAGAAATGAAAATTAAAATAAAAAACTTATTAGTTCTAATTATTCTATTTTGTATTTTGATTGTTTTTTTCTTAGCATTAGGAGATAATAAAACATATGACACTAAAAATCTTACTGGAAACAAAATTGGGAATTTTAAGTTATTTGAGTTAAATGAAAATAAAAAAATTACTGAAAATGAACTAAGTCAAAATGATTATACATTAATAAATTTTTGGGCCTCATGGTGTAGTCCGTGTAGGTTAGAACATAAATACTTGATTGCTCTAAAAAAAGATTTTAATCTTAAAATTTTAGGTATTAATTTTAAAGATAATAAGAATAACGCCATTAAATATCTAAGTGAATACGGAAATCCTTATTATTTTGTTGCAAAGGATTTTGAAGGTAAATCTTCAGTTCAATTTGGTACATACGGAATACCTGAAAGCATATTAATAGATAAAAATTTAACAATAATAAAAAAATATATAGGACCGTTAAATGATGAAAATTTTAATGAAATTATTGAAGCTATAAAAAATTAATGAAAATTTTACCAATAATTATAATAACCTTTCTTTTTAATTTAAATTCTTATGCAGAATATACTTCTTCAAAAGAGATAAAAATATTTAAAAATTTAAGATGTTTAATTTGTCAAGGACAATCTATAGCAGACTCTAATTCTGAATTTTCACAAACTATAAAATTGGTAGTCAAGGATCAGATTCAAGAAGGAAAAACAGAAAAAGAAATTTATAATTTTTTAGTTGAAAAGTATGGAGAGTGGATTGTTTATAAACCTTCTTTAAATAAAGTTAATTTTTTACTATGGACTTTGCCATATTTACTATTTGTCTTTGGAGGGATTCTCATTTTTTTTATCTTAAAAAAAGGCAAGCATAATAAAGGGAATTGAAGGTGTACTTTTTTTGATTTAGGTAGTATTTTTTAGATATGAAAAAAATTTCTTTATTGTTTTTTTTGCTATTTGTAACTTTGTTTATTTCAGGAAAAACCTTTGCTGAAAATAAAAATATTGCATTATATGCAGGAACATTTGATGTAATTGATAAAGAAGGAGATGATCAATCCAGCTTAGTTGGTATTGAACACAGAAATCCTAATTTATTTAGAAATACTTTTCTAGGAAAATTTTCTCCACTAACAGGTGCTTTTATGACAAGTGATAGTTCTGTTTACTTGTATACTGGAATAGAAGGTCAGTATGGAATTGGACCTTTAAAAATTTTGCCAAGTTTTGCACCTGGGTATTATGAAAAAGGTGATGGAAAAGATTTAGGTCATGTTTTAGAATTTAAAAGTGAAATTAAACTAGCATTAGAAATTTTTGATAATTCAAAAATTGGATATAGTTACAGTCATATTTCTAATAACGATTGGGGCGATATCAATCCAGGTACAGATAATCAACAGATTACATTTTCTAAAAACTTTTAATAACAATGAATTTAAAAGATTGTTATAATTTTAATGATTTTAGAAAATTAGCTAAAAAAAATCTTCCTGCTCCAATTTTTCACTACATAGACGGAGGTTCAGACGATGAGTCAACTCTAATTAGAAATACAGAAGCGTTTGCTAAATGTGATTTAGTGCCAAATATTTTAGCAAGTGTTGGCCAACCTGATTTGTCAACAAAAGTTTTAGGTCAAAAAATAGATATGCCTTTATTTTTATCGCCAGTTGCAATGCAAAGATTGTTTCATCATGATGGAGATAAAGCTAGCGCAAAAGCAGCAGAAAAATTTGGAACTTTTTATAGTATGTCCACTATGGCAACTTCCTCTATTGAAGAAATATCAAACATATCTGGTGGACCAAAAATGTTTCAAATCTATATTCATAAAATCAAGGGTTTAACCGATAATTTAATTGATAGATGTAAAAGCTCTGGTTTTCACTCAATGTGTTTAACAGTGGATACTGTAGTGGCCGGTAATCGCGAAAGAGATCATAGATGGGGATTTACAACACCTCCAAAATTAACTTTAAATAGTATTTTAAGTTTTATGTTACGTCCTAAGTGGACATTTAATTATTTAAAAAATGAAAAATTTCAATTAGCTAACGTTACACATTTTACAAAAAAAGGATCAAGTATAGCGAAAGGTGTCATGGAATATATTAATGAACAATATGATCCAGCGATGAGTTGGAAAGATGCAGAATATTGTATTAAAAGATGGAACGGTCCTTTTGCAATTAAGGGAGTAATGTCTGTAGATGATGCAAAAAAAGCAGTTGATATTGGTGCTTCCGCAATATTACTCTCAAATCACGGAGGAAGACAACTTGATGGCTCAAGATCTCCCTTTGATCAACTTCCAGCTATAGCTGACGCTGTTGGAGGAAAATTGGAGATTATTCTAGATGGAGGAATCAGAAGAGGGACCCATGTACTAAAAGCTTTATCTTTAGGAGCTACAGCTTGCAGTTTTGGTAAAGGGTTTCTTTTTGCACTAGGAGCAGGGGGTCAAAAAGGGGTTGAACAAATTTTACAAAGGATGAAAGATGAAATAACACGAGATATGATTTTACTTGGTTGTAAGAATATCAAAGAACTTAGTAAAGCTAAAATTGCATACAGATGATGCAAAAAAAACTGTTTTAATTTAATTAGAAAAATAATAGATATAAATTATGAAATTAGCAAAAAATTTAGAAAGACTTGGAACCGAAACTGCTTTTAGTGTTTTGGCAGAGGCAAAAAAATTAGAGGCCCA
>CEOP01039417.1_pt1 | contig 17899 bp, 14 predicted proteins | sample 361301 | NCBI WGS metagenome assembly CEOP01 (sample SAMEA2619548, study PRJEB7988) | marine metagenome | biome: marine biome (ENVO:00000447); feature: deep chlorophyll maximum layer (ENVO:xxxxxxxx); material: "saline water (ENVO:00002010), including plankton (ENVO:xxxxxxxx)" | depth 55 m
GCCAACTCAATAGTCTCACCAGCATTTAGAATACCATCTCCGTTCCCGCTTGAGCTTCCTGTACCGTTATCATTTATTGTAACGTAATCATTGTATACATTGACGCTTACACCTGGATCATATATCTGAAATGAACTTTGATAAGGATAGTGATTCTTTTTTGTTACAGTTACAAGAATTTCACCTACGTCTGCTATCGGCACATCAATACGAACAAATCCATTTAGATCACTGTATCCAGATTCAAGAACTGCACCTTCTTTGTAAATCGTAACCCATGCATCTTCAATAGGATTACCCCCACTGTTTGTAAGAGAAAAATCAATGAAGTTTGTTCCCTTCATCAAAGAATATGAGTGAGTAACATTTAACATTTCTGGGTATGCGGTCCACATTTGTAGCGATGCATCGCCCATTAAATTATTCCAATGAGTAAAAGTAGCTACATAGTTATTAGGATTGCTAGGGTAAGCTCTTGAAAGCCATAATTTACCAGCCATTAATGCACCACCAACTGAATTAATATCTTCTACAAATGCACCATGATAAAACCCCATATCAACCATATTATTAAACATAGTGTGAGTACCTAAAGTGGCCGTCCCTATACAAGCGACTGAACCTTTTGGGTTTGACGCTGTACCAGCTCTTAAAAATGCTTCAATAAGGGACTCTTCACTTCCAAATGAACCAGTACCACAAGTAATAACAGTCGCAATTGGTAACATAAATCCATTATTTGTTGAATTCACATCACTGCTATTAAATCCACTTACACCATAATATCCTCTGTAATTAAAAAAACCTAACCCATCACTTAGATTGCTTGTCATTTGATTTGGAAATGAACCTGAGTAGACTGTCCGAATATCATCATAACCATGCAGTTCTAAAACTTCCTTTATATTGTTGTTAGTAATAACGCAGGAAACGCCTGACGTTGAAGGATCACCAACTAAACAAGCTCTTTGAAACCAATTCTCTCCCATATAAGGGTTAGATTCATAGTTAAGTGTTTTACTAATGATGGTCTGCAGATGACTCTGACTATCAAATGATAATCTTCCTAAAAATACCTCAGGTAGTAAATCATTTCCCGCTATTGTACTGTACGGATGATCGCCTTCCCCATTGTATCCACTCCAGTTTTCAAAGTGAGTTGGGACATCGTAGCTTCCTTCAGCATCGGCAATAATAGTAACGTACTCTGGGGGATTTTCCCATGCTTGATATGCTGTTTCAATATAATTTTCTAGGTCATTTGAATTATTTACAATGCTTGAGCTTGAAATATAATTGACCTCATAGCCCATGCGTCTTTTCCAATCCATCAAGACATCCACTGTCCCTAAAAGATTACCGATATTGCTTGGCAATATATATAAAATAGATGGTCTCTGATATGGAATATTATCTCGCTCTAAAGAAGAATAATTAGCAATCATTGACTTGTATAATGGCTCAAAAGCTCTTGATCTTTTAGCCGGTCTGAAAACTGTATTTTCAACTACACCAGTTTCAACAAGTTCTACTTCAATTTCAGTGAATTCCTCTAATCGTTTTTCTTCAGGATAATAACGAAATGGTGTAACTGTTAAATTTGCAATTGTCATTTCTCGCATAGTCATCGGCTCTGATAGAATAGCAATATTATTTGGATAAAATCCTTCACTATTATATCCCACATTCTCGCTTAGTGACTCTCCAGCATCATCATCCCAAGATGCCTTTGGTGTTATTTCAACATTCTCTGTAACCTGAGATGAAATAACACTAACAAGTAGTGAATAGGATTTACTAGGATCAATTGCTATGAAAGAACTATTTGAAGGCAGATCAGGCTGACCTGGTTCAGCAATATGACTAGCATCTAATAATATAGGTTTTTTATATATTTTCCCATTGGCTCCATCTGTGCTCTCAAAACTATAATCTGGCATAGAATATCTAATTAGGCCATTTCCATTTTCTTTAATAGAATATCTGAAAGCAGAATCTTTAGAGATTATATCATCTCCAGTTCCACCAATGAGGAAGCTAATAATTAGCACTATTACAGGTATTATGCGATACATATACATAAATAATCTTTCTAATTTAAAATCAGATAATGAAATAAGGAGGGAAAATAAACACTTCCAATGAAGGTTCCAATACCCGCTATTGCCAAATATGGCGCAAACGGCAGTGCCCTGTCTCTTTCAAATCCTTTAATTCCTGATAAAGTAATCCAAACAATCAAACTTAATAATGAAGCGCCAAATAGTGTAAGTGCCATTCTCACTGGCCCCAGCCAAATACCTAAGACAAAACCTAACTGTATATCGCCATAACCCATGCCCTGCCTTTTTGTAATCAAATATATTAGGCCAATTAGTGTCAGTGGAATGACAGAGCCTACCAATACACCATAGATTGCACTTTTTAAATTAATCGTATTAAATAGTAATCCAAAAAAAACAATAATTGAACCAACGATGATAAATATTAACGGTATTTGAAAGGTATGAAAGTCGATCCAACTGATTGCAAATAAAATACCAGCTAGAAGCGCAAAAATAGTGCCTTCCATTGGCGATAAACTGATTGAACCCCAAAGCCAGGACCCAATACAAAACAATTCCATCTTAAGATCACGCTGGCCAATCTGAAAACCATCTACATTTAGCCAGTTTACTGTTGACTTAAGAAGTCTAGCATATAGAACGCTTAATACAAATATTGAAAATAATGATAGAAAATCCATTACAGACCAGACTGTAAAGCAGAACCAAGATGAAATACTGGCAAATATGTTAACACAACCATGAGCGCAATGACTGCACCAACCAGCAAAATCAAAAGCGGTTCAATTAACGTGGTCATTCTCTCAACCAAAGCATTAACCTGCTTGTGATAATAGTCAGCTGCTCTATCTAAAAGATCATCAATCTCTCCTGTCTCCTCTCCAGTTGAAACAAGTTGTAAAAGAATAGAAGGAAAGATTTCTGTTCTACGAAGTGCTGTTGATATATTGTAACCATCACGAATATAATTAGAGGCATCCTCAACCGCTTTCTCATAAACACGATTACCAACTACTTTTTTTAATAGTGCCATTGCCTCTAGAACCGGTACGCCTGCGCCAATCAAAATTCCAAATGTTTTACAGAATTTGTTTAAAATTGATTGATCTAAGAGGCTACCAAAAACAGGAATTTTCAGTTTTATTGAGTCAATTATAAAACCACCTCTCTGTGTCTTTGAGATTAAAAACATTATCAAAAACACTAAAATAAAATTAAAAAACATAAAACCTAAATTTTCTGATAACCATGCGCTTGCGTCCATCATCTTTCTTGTTGCACCAGGCAACGACGCTCCTAATTGAGAATATACTTCTGAAAATTTTGGAATAATCCAAACGAGCATGGCAAGCACCATACAAGCAAGAAAAATAACCATAAAAACAGGATAGGTCATTGCTCCTTTTACTTTACGCCTGGTATCATCAAGGTTTTCTAAATAAGATGCAAGCTGATCGAGGATCTCATTCAGATTACCACTTACCTCTCCTGCTTTGGTCATAGCAACAAATAAGTTGTTAAACACGCCAGGGTGCCTAGCCAATGACTCTGAGAGATTTAAACCTTTTCTGATACTAGACCCAACCTCTGTTAGAATTTTTTTAAATTTATTGTGTTTTTCTTCTACCGATAAAGCCTGTATCGCCCTTTCAAGAGTAAGTCCAGCGCTAAACATAGTAGCCAGCTGTCTTGTAAAAAAAACAATATTAGCTAGTGGCACCCTGTTTTTTATTCTTTCAAAAGTTAGATTAATCTCGTCAAGAAAAGGACCAAGAAAGTCGAAGGTAGTATCGATCTCTTTAAGTGTAATTACGATCTGACCGTTTGAGGTAAGTTTCTGGAGAGCTAGGTCCATAGACTCAGCACGGATATCACCCTCAGACCTGTTTCCCTCATCACTTTTCACTAAATAGTGAAACACAGCCACTATAAATCCTCCACTGTGGATCTCATTACTTCTTCAATGCTCGTTGTACCATCTAAGACTCTTTCATTTCCAGCGTCTCTTAGTGTAACCATGCCATTCTTAATTGCTGCCTGCCTGAATTCATCTTCATTAGCATTATCAAAAACAAGCTTCCTCAATTCTCTAGCCATGGGTATCATCTCAAATATTGCCGTCCTGCCTCTGTAGCCAGTGTTCCTACAATCTGCGCATCCCTTGCCCTTAAAAAGCTTACCTTTCACATCTTTCTTATTAAGACCTATTAGTGCAAGCTCTTCTTCGTTCGGAGCATATTCTTCTTTGCATTTTTCGCAAAGTCTCCTGACAAGTCTCTGAGCCATAACGAGATTCAAGCATGAGCCAACAAGAAATGGAGCAATTCCAATGTCAAGCAAACGAGTAAGTGTTCCCGGAGCATCATTGGCATGAACCGTAGAAAAAACTAAATGACCAGTAAGTGAAAATTTTACGGCTATATCAGCCGTTTCGCCATCTCTGATTTCACCAATGAGCAATACATCAGGATCCTGACGTAAAATTGAACGAAGCGTAGAGCCAAATGTAAGTCCAATATCATCAAAAACCTGTACCTGACTAATACCCTCTAGTTGGTACTCTACAGGATCTTCAACGGTGATGATATTTGTTTTCTCATCTTTAATCTCTTTAAGTGCGGCATACAAAGACGTCGACTTACCAGATCCCGTTGGACCAGAGACAACAACCATACCATACGGCTGGCTGATTACTTTTTTAAATACACCTAAATTCTTTTTTGGAAAACCTAAAGTTGTCAGATTAAAATCAAACCCACTTTTATCAAGTAACCTCATAACTATTTTTTCACCATGCACTGTAGGCAAGATAGATACACGGACGTCAATATCCTTGACCGCAGTTTTAATAGAAAACCTACCATCTTGTGGCAATCTTTTTTCTGCTATATTTAGTTTAGATAATATTTTTATTCTTGTAATTAAACCACTTAATGAAGTAGCTGGTGGAGTCATAATGATTTGTAAAACACCATCAATACGGATCCTTACATTGACCTTATTTTCTTGCGGTTCAACATGAATATCCGTAGCTCTCTCTTTTATCGCTTCCTGAAGAATCAGGTTTACAAGTTTAACAATGGGTGCATCTTCGTCGCTCGCATTTTCAGGCGAAAGATCCACCTCTTCAGAAGAATCTTCATCACCAGATATAACCTTAATTCCCTGAATCGCCTCTTCTACCTTCCCAGCTTTTGTTATCTCACCATATAGCTGATCCATTGCTTTATTTAATAAGTCTATACCTCCCACAACAATGTCAGGATCTAATCCTGTAAGCCTCTTTACAGAGTCTATCGTTGCAATGTCTTCAGGGTCTTCCATTACGATTGTTACAGCTTTATCAGACTTCTTCACTGCAAGTACTGAATTTGACCTCGCAAAATCTTCTGGAATTAACCTTACAGCATCCTGATCTGCTTCCAATAAAAGAAAATTATCTGCCTTGCGGTAACCCATCTGCATTGAAAACGCGGTTATAAAATCATCTTCATCAATGACCTCCATTGAGATTAGAACTTGACCAAGTTTTTCATTTGTTTTCTTTTGCTCTGCAAGCGCACTATTTAGCTTGCTCTCATCTATCTTCCCAGCATGTACCAGAATCTCACCAATCTTCTGAAACTGTGGATTAAATTCACTAGCCATTATGGACAGTCCGTGGTTTGAGTTCTAACTAATTGTATATCTAATGGATCACTAGTTGTAATCTGAGGGATAAGAAGAGTAGAAGATATTGAGGCGGTGAAATCCTCAAAAGTACATAAACCTGTCTCCTCGTCCGTTGCCTGCCAAATACAAAGTTCACGGTTAAACACGGCCGTAATTCTAGCATAGCCATCTTTGTCTGTTAGCACAACAGGATCACAGCCTATCATACTATAACCATCCCATTGTTTATTTCCCTCACCTTCATCATTGGTACCATCTTCTCCATCTTGACCAAAATCTTCAAACGGCTCACAAGCTTCCCAAGCATCAGGAACGCCATCACCATCAGTATCAAAACCATCATGCTTATTATTCCCTTCACCCATATCATTAGTACCAGCTATTCTATCTAATCCATAATCTCTCCAAGTAAAACAATTATCTAGAAGGTCACCAGCAGTCCCTCCATCACCAAAATCACTATTATTTGCTATACTGTCCATTCCAAAATTTGAATAATTTTCATAACCAACCTCTAGCCACTCTGCAACCCCTGTTCCTACAAATGAGATTGGTGCATCTACCACAGGGTTGCCATAAAAATCTATTAGTATTGCAGTTATTGTTATTTCAGCCGTTAAAGATGGCGGTATTGAAAAATCATGATAAGTCGCATTCGCAGTAAGCGTAAGCTGACCTGGGAGAAAAAACATTGCCGCATCACCGACATCCTCATTGATTAATGCAGATATTGAATCAGCCTCTGTACCTTCATCAGGACCATCTGCGCCAAATGTAGTAGCCCTCACTCTACCAAAATCTCCTATCGCATCAGTAGAATAAACTATTGTACTATAAGCAACTCCGGCATTTTGATCACCATCTAAATTTTCATTTGCAGTAAAACTAATACCTTCTACAAACGCATCAATTAATGTGTCTGGCGGAATTGGATCAATGGTCCAATAAACATATGTAGAATCTTCAACTGGGTTATACCATTTGTCATAAACAATTGCGGCGCACTGGGTCTTATAAAACCCACCACCTATCGGCTCAGTAGAATTCGGGTCATACTCTGGCTCAATATGATATGGAGCCCCAGATGCAATGATAACTGGAACTGCATTCGCATTGATCTCATAGTCGCCATCTTGATCGCAGTCGACACCTACTTCTATTCTAACAGTCCCAGGAACTGTTCCACTATTTACGGATACTGTCGCTATACCATTTACAGTATAGACACTGGTATCTGTAACACCAGGCTCTTCTAAATAAGTACCTTCCAATATTGGATTAAGGACGAAACGAACTAACCTTGGCTCAGCGATTAAATTTTCATTATCGTCAAATAATTTTGCTTTGATAGAAGTTGACTCAATCCCACCTCCATCTCTAACAACAATGTTATCTGGTACTGAAGATGGTATTTCAACATACGTACACTCTTGCACAAGCCCTACTTCAGAAACAATTGAGATTGTAGATGTATCAGATACCGTAGCACTAATAGATGGATGATTAAATATAGCTCTTATTGATGCTATACCGATATTTTCTTCTTCGCCATTATCATGAAAACTAAATGTGATCTCGCCATTATTATCAGTAGTATCAGAGTCTACAACACTATCGTCAATTTTAATATATCCCTTATCGCCTGCATCAATCTGTACAATAACATTTCTAACTGGTGTCCCATTTTTATTCAAAAGTCTACATGTAATATTTGATGATGAGTTTGTCGCTAACGTAATCTCTTCAGGACTTGGATCAGTCATGGAAAAAGAATAAGGCCAAATATCATCCTTGGATCCATAAACATCAAAACGCGTTGATGCTTCTAAATTTTCACCATAGCTAGCAACTACCTCAACATTTTCATATTTTGGCGTCGTAGGATCATCTACAGCTCCAGTACCACTATTTGCAGAATAAGTCACAAAAGCTCTTCCGTCAGAATCTGTAGGAACAATACTAACATCAAAACTTCCATAAGACTTAGGGGACGCTCCATCCAAAACATTTGCGCTAAATGAGACAATTCCATTTTTTACTGGTTGTCCATCTTCATCTCTAAGCTCTACAATGATATATACCCCAGCATATGCAACAACAGCCTCTCCAACTGTTGCACCACTTGCTACCGGTTGAGACTTAATAAATGTTAAGGTCAAACCCTCTTCTGAGACTGTGCTGCTCGCTTTTCGATCATCACAGCTCAAACCAGAGAAAACCAAAACAAATAAAGAATACGCTACAACTAATTTCAATATTTTATTTTTCATATCAGGCTCCTTATTCTTGGTCTGATTCAATTTGTTCAGGCAATGCAGAATTATCATTCCATATGCCTTTATACGTTGATTTGTTACCAGGCTCATTTGAATTCTCTTGACTACCATCGCTTCCATCCTCACTTGCTCCAAGTAATTTTTCCTCAAATGACCTCATTCTATTTGTCTTCATTATACCTGTATAATTATCCACAACAATTCTCGGTGTGATTTGAATGATAAGATCTGTTTTTCGTTCAACTAAATTCTTACTCACAAATAATTTGCTACCAATCCAAGGGAGTTTATGTAAAAATGGAACTTTATATAGGGTCTGCTTTCTATCATTACTAAGTAAACCACCGATAATAATGCTTTCACCATCTTTAACTCGTATTGTTGTAGATGACTTTCTACTTTTTACACGAGGAATATTATTATCGGGGCCAATAAACTCAAAGATAGTAGACACCTCTGGCTCAACTTTTACAGTAATAAAACCGTCTGTATTAACCGTTGGGTTTATATCCAATTTTATACCAACTTCTTCTCTCTGAACTTGCACCTGCCCACCAACTCCACCAGAGCTAAGAATGTAAGGCACAATGTCCACTAACTTTATTGAAGCTTCTCTTCCATTTAAGGTTGTTAATCGAGAATCAGCTAGAACCTCTGCCTGGTTCGCTTTCATTAGCATATCTAGAGTAATGTCAAAAGCTGTCATCTGCCGACTAAAGTATCTGGGTATTATTTGACTACCTTCAGTAAGGTCCGTTTTTAATTGATCAAAGGGCATTGTTGTTGGCATTTGACCAAGAGTTTGATCATCTGGAACAATAGACCCTCCAGTAGCTTCATCAAGCGCATTCTCAGCTAGTACTGTTGTAAATTTAGAAAGTCTGGACCAGTCAATTCCAAGTTGCTCTTCTGAATCAGCTGCTACCTCAATCAATCTAGTCTCAAGCATAATCTGAATGGCAGGTATATCTATTTGCCTAACAACATTTTGTATTTCAGCAATTTTTTTAGGCGAGGCATTGACCAATAATTTATTGCCTGAGATATCAACCTGAATCTGATCTGAAATGTCTTGCAACATCATTTTGACCTCTTCAGCTGAAGCATATTTTAATTCAATCACAAAAGAAGAAACACCAACCTCTTCCTTTAATTTTTTTGGATCAGCAATTAAGAACGAATTACCTACAACTTCATAGCTCAATCCAACTGCGCGTACTACAAGATTTATAGCTTGTTCTATTGGAACATCATCCAAATGAATTGATATTTTTTCCTGCCTATTTACATTTGGGTCTGTTACAATATTATAACCACTCTCTTTTGCTAATATTGCTAAAATACTAGGCAAATGAGCATCCTCTGCATGCACAGTGACAAGATTCAGCTCTTCTTTACTCTCTTTTTTATTTATACCTATTGATGAACCATCAGAGCTTTGCCCGTAAACAATAACAAACACTGGCATCAGCAGTATAACTAATTTTCTTAAGGACTGCATATTAATAATTCCCTTTCATTAAATCTTACCTCGTTTAAAATCTTCCATACTTATCTCTAAAGGATTCTGTCTATCAGTGCCCGGAGCGGGATATGACAAAATCTTATTTTCACGCTTCATAACAACTTGTTTTTGATCGATATGAACTACCTCGCCAATACTCGAAATAGACTGACCAGAAGAGACAGTATATATTTTACCTCTATAGTTTAATTGAGCCTGAAATCTTTTTTGACTTTGATAAATCATTGAAACCCGAAGTGCACTTCGACTTCTTCTACTGCTCGGTCCGCTACCATCTGCTAGTGTTAGAACATTGGTTAGCCTCATGGGCTGCTTTTCCAGCGCAAACTGATAAAGGCCTCTCTGCTGCAAACGCTCCTCTAAGTATTCAATTACATTTTCAAGTTCTTTATCTGTTCCAAATGTTCTAGATGACTTTGCAATGATTTTTCTGTATTTTTTATTTTTAGGATAGAGACTAAATCCTCCAGAGACTATTGATAACAATGAAAATGTTATCAGCAATTTCCATATTGTAAGAGAACGATCGCTCATAACTGACTCCTGGCTCTAGATTTGACGAGTGTAATTGTTGCTAGATTGAGCTCAAATACTTGATCAAGGAGGTCATCCTCTGTAATATTCGTCTTTACTCTTTCTACACCATTTTTCACTTCGTACTCATTAACAGTAATTAATCTAGGAGAACGTTCTATTTCAGCTAAGAACTTCCCGAATACATCATAAGAGCATTCTATCGTAATGACATATGGGGATTTATAATAATCTCCCTTACTCTCTCGATCTTTAGGTTTTATACCTAATAATTGAATATCTAAATCATCTAAAATATCTGTAAGACTATTCAGAAAAGGAAGACTAGCATCTTCTGCAAGAGAGTCTTGCTGTGAAAGTGCTAAGTTTTCTTGAAACAACGTATATACCCTATCAAGCTTGCTTGCTAGAATTTGAGCACTTATTAAGTTTTCATTTAACTCTGTCTCTTCTTGTTCAAGCATCTTTATTTTAAATGGCTTATCACCAATGAAAAATGAAGAACTTAACCAGTAAGATATTGTAAGAAGGACAAGAACACCAAATAGTATTATATTTCTTTTTTCTGCCATTTTTTTCTAAGAATAAATTTTATTCCCACCTTTTTTAATCGTTGCCTTAATCTCAAAACGTATAATATTCTGACCTCGAACATTTACTTTTTGAACACCATCAAACTTTATGCGAGTAAAATTTTGCGAAAATTCTTTATTATCTCTCAATGTCTGTACATATTCGTCAATGATCTCAAAATCTTTTCTATCTTCGAATGTAAGAGCGATTCCCTTAATTGTAAGCTTATCCCTTTTAAATTTCATTCCAGTGATTGCCATATCATCTGGCGTCATCTGTCCTAAAAGCTCCATATTCCTAGCCCAAAGAAATCTATCTTGTTCCAAATCTGCGAAAGACATAATATCATTTTTCGAAAGATTCTTTCCTCTGGACTGAAGTTGCTTAATCTCATTTTTCAACTCTTGTATTTGACTGTTTTTCTTACTGATAACACTATTATAACCAAAACCTATGATCCAAACTCGAAAATTGATTACAAATAATGAAAAAACTAAAATGCCAAACATCACCCATCTAGTACGTTCGAGCATCCTCTCCTTTACAATCTCAGAACTTTCAGCCTTATTTAAATTAATTTTTATATATGTTTTCATTTTTCCATACCCGCTCTAAGACATAGACCCATAGCTAATACATATTGACTCGGGTTTTCAACGCTCAAACTGTCAGCTCCTTCAATACCATCAAAAGGATTTAAAATATCTGAATCAATATTAAGCTTCGAACTAATTAAATCCGTAAGACCCGGTGTATCAGCAGCACCCCCAGTTAATAATATTTTTAGAAAAAAACTTTGCCCAGTTTGTTTTGCATAAAACCGAAGACTTCTGCGTATATCCTCAATAAGGTTATCAAAAACAGATCTCTCTGCTACACTAAGACCAGATTGATCATCACTAGAATCATTCTTTAATACAGAGGAAACGCCCTCTCTATAAAGTAAGTCTTGCGCCTCAGTATAGCTCAATTCTTTTTTATCTACGATTTCTTTCACAAAATGATGACCCCCTACTGGTAAATCTCTAGTGAAATATTGCTGCCCGCTTCCCCATACCACAAGGCTAGATGATAACGCACCAATATCCAATAAAACCGCAAGCCCATCATTTGGCATATCTTTTAAATAGGTAAATGCATTTGTGACTGCTATAGGGTCTACATCAATAACGCCTGGTTTTAAACCACACTCTTTAAGCAAGTCCATGTGCGTATTAAGAACTCCTTTTGTGCATGCAACGAGGCCAACATCCACCTTATCAACCTCTTTATCATTTGAGCCAAGAATTTGGTAATCAATCACCGCGTCTGTGCCATCCATCGGAATATGCTTACGAGCCTCAAAGGTCATCGCAGATTCAAGTTCATCCGTTGGCATTTCCATAGTTGTAATCTGTTTAACACTCGCCGCCGCACCACTAATACCCGTGGCCAGCGTCTTAACTTTTTTTGGGTTTAGACCCTGCTGACGCAATAATTCTTTTATAGCCATAACCCAATGATGTGTATCTATCTTATCAGGATCAAATGCCTGATTTGGCTCTGGCACCAATCTATGACCGGCATCTAGAAGCTTATAACCATCTTTGGTTTTATTCATAGCAACCATTTTTATATACTGTCTTCCAATATCTAAACCTAAAAACATTATGCTCTTTCCTTTTTTATATTATGAATCATTATCTAATTCACCGTATGATGCCATTTTTAATATAACATTATTATTTACATCTACCTGATCAGGGTAGTAAGGAGGTGGATGCAATCTAAGATTCCAATCATAATGATAATTTTTATCGTATCCTGCTCCGGGTGAAGCATTATAAGGCCCAGGGTAATTCCTTAGCATATATCCACGTTTTTGTTGTACAATAGAACCCCATAAATGAACAATCCCTCTTTTATCATTTGTATTGGTATAAAGACCATTAACATCTTGAGATCGATAATAATTCCTGTGACCACCCCTTCCATCTGCAATATATCCATAAGATAGATTATCGTTCCAATCATGATAACCAGTTAATGTATTCTGCCAATAATGAGATATAAAACCTCCATACATAGCCATGATTGCAGCATTGATCTTTATATCAGAACCATATAGCTGACCTCTTGCTCCATTAGGCCTAGTATTAGCAACAATAACATTCCCCCCAGCAATAAGACCAAGAACATTACCAGTTCCACCGTCATCTGGATGTACTATGGCTCCATTTGGATATGAATCAGCATAAACTATATCATCAATTAACCAAATATTACCCCAAACTCTATCAACAATACTCATATTATCATGTCTGCGATATTCGGTGTAATCATCAGTAACCACGGTGTATTGCCCGCCTACTTGCCCCCTAACTAAGACCTGACCACCTTTTACATAGATAACCGTCGGCCCAGAATATGGATAGAATAACTTTTGCATGTATACATAATCACTATTATATATCTCATCGGGGCATGAAAAAATATCGCAATTTTGCCCAGCTAAACCAGCGGCGTTCCAATAATCAAAGTCAAAATGATGTCTTCCTCCAACAGGGCAATATTCAGAACCATCATCATTATGATCGTGATAATAATGAAAATTATTCCACTCTACATCTTCTGCTAAACCGGTTGAAGCACTCGTATTAACCAAGGTAACCTGTTCATTATCAGCAAAACCTTCTCCAGAACTAGAAGTAAAAGATATTGAAGTAGGATCTATCTGTATCAAAATCCTATCGTCTCCAATGGGTAAGGGTTCGTTTGTAGTTGCAAATGCAACCGATTTAGAACCTCCTGAATTCGCTACGCGAAGAACATCCCCAGAATTAATAGAACCGATAACAGTAGATTGTATATTCGCCCCAGTAACATCAAACGCACTTAAAATCATAAAAGTGCCATCATAACCAACACCTGGTATAAATAAATTATCAGGTCCAAAATGTAAGCCAGACGTAGAAACATTAAGAGCTGCATTCACTGCATCCCATTTATAATCAAACTCATTTGGAGGCCCACCTATAGGAGGAATATTATACCACCACTGAGATGCCCAAAAACCACTCTCTGTAAAATTAAGCTCCGTCATTACAAGAGTATCTTTTTTACCACTTCTAAATATCATATCACCTGCATCAAATACATAGTCTGCATTAGCACGAACAAGCTGCGCCGAGTTCTCTGGTGGGAATGTAATTGTCGCTATCGTATCTAAAATATTAACAGTTTCACCATCTATATTTTGCTCAAAAACACCCTCGTCGCATGCACCCCAACTCCCGATACCACCGCCATCACTAACAGCTTCATTGGTAATAGTGACTGAGCCTGAAAACTCTGGACATCCATAACTACTAAATACCATATCTCCATTCGTATGAACTCGCCCTTCTAATTGGTCATTAGTACCAAAATTTACTGTACCAGTGTTACCCGGACCGATAGGCTTTTCTTCATTGGTGAAATACATAAAATCTTCAAACCCTTGGGCCTGCATTGTCATAAAAACAGTCCGTTCTATAGGATCTACTCTATCACCAAAACTCGTTGTTGGCGTAGCCTCCCCAGTAGAGTAAACATAATAAATCTTCCTTGTAGAGTTTTGCTCTAGCTCTGTATGGCAATAAATATTCTTGTACTTTCCTATCGGTTTGCCATTTTCATTATTTCCATAATCTTTCCCACTTGGATAAAGCAAAGTATCCTCCGTTACCAATTGCGGTAAAATAACCACACCAACCTCATTCAATCCTGCCTCCGCAGCATACAAAGCCCTGTGTTCAGCATATCTATATTCTTCTAAAACAGATTGATTAAACGAATTTTTTAAGTAAGCAACTGTAAACACCATACTAACAAGAGTAAACAGCATTGCTAGCGGAGCCGCGCTTCCTGAATTATGATATCGCAGATTGATCATTTGTAAGTTTCTTCATTATATAAGAGTGACTCATAAAAACGCCCCTGTGGAAGTAATGGTCTTCTGTTGTATTCTGACCATTAATGAAAACGTCTTGGTCCAATGCAATAGTAAGTTCTAAATGTAAATAAGATTGCTTAAAGACAGTAAGACCAGGCTTAGAGCTAGGTTCGGTCGTAACCACAAAATCTTTTACCCAAACATTTCTCTGTCCATCATCTCTATAGGCGCCAAAATTTGGAAGCTTTAGAGTGCCGTCAATAGGGTTATTATAGTTAAACTGTACCCCATTTGTCTGATGACAAGATATAACCATCGATGGAGTAAGGTCACTATAAAATTGAAATAGTTTTATTCTAGAAAATCCATTTAATCCATCTATCTCAACTCTTTGAGCTACATTAAGCTCTCTCACAACCTCTCTCATTATACTATTACCATATTGCCTAAGGTCCTGCCGCACTGTATCCGTCTGATAATGTAATAATACTCCCCTCGTACCCATTGTCATCCCAAGTCCAATAATTCCAGTTACTACAATTACTGCAGACATTTCTAATAATGTCATTCCTTTTGAGCTTTTAAACAAAAACTTCATTCCAAATCAAAGATTGCCATCACGGTAGAGAGTCTTCTCTCTTTTTCAACCTTATCACTCCATCTATTCCCAGGTGTTTGAAGATAATCTTTCCATTTTATCCAGCACTCTAACCTATAACGTCTAAAATCAGTTGGTCCATGCTCAGTATAGTCATCCAACTTATCAATGTCATAATAAAGAGTAGCTTTCAGTTTGTAACTTGACTGTGAATTGCCATATAAATATATCTGATCTCCCGAAATATCGCCACTCCACTCGGATGAAGACATTACCCCATCCGCAATACGACCTTTCCAATATTCCATATAATTTAAAAGCTCTTCAGTTGCTCGCTCTTTAACCTCCAAAGCATGCAACTCTCCTCTAGCATGAACAGCGCCCATCAATATGCCTAAAGCTGCTATAGATATAATAACAACAGCGGTCATAACCTCAATAAAGCCAATGCCACTACTCGTTTTTCTTAATAACTTATTCACTATAATACGTTTTGCTTGAACAGTTTAGGATTATCAGCTATTTCCATTGCAATTTTTCTTTCAATCTTTCCCTGTGTAACCAAGCGCTGTAGGTCTTGATCAAGCGTTTGCATTCCTTCAACACCGCCTGATTGTATTACTGATGTAATTTGAAATATTCTATCTTCTCTAATAAGATTTCTAATAGCAGTTGTAGATATCATTACCTCACATGCAGGGACACGACCTTTACCATCTTTTGTTGGAAGAAGTTTTTGTGCAATCACAGCTTCTAAGCTCTCAGAAAGCATAGAACGAATTTGATCTTTCTGCCCAGTTGGATAAATATCAATAATTCTATCGATAGCTTTCACAGCACTGGATGTATGTAATGTAGACAAGACAAGATGCCCAGTCTCCGCTGCTGTCAAAGCCAGAGATATTGTTTCTAGATCTCTCATCTCCCCAACAAGAATAACGTCGGGGTCTTCTCTTAAAGCAGATTTAAGCGCATTCGCAAAACTATGTGTGCTTGCCCCCAACTCACGCTGGTTAATCAAACTTTCTTTTGTATGGTGGTAGTATTCGACTGGATCTTCAATCGTAATAATATGACATGCTTTTTCTCTATTAATATGATCTACCATTGCCGCAAGGGTTGTGCTTTTTCCTGAGCCAGTAGGCCCGGTTAAAAGAACCAGCCCACGATCTATCATTGCCAAGTCTTGCATAAATGGCGGTATGCCCAGCTCATCACAGCTTTTAATCGTATCTGGAATAGTTCTAAATACACCCGCCAAGCCATTAATTTGATTAAAAAAATTAACACGGAAACGACCTTTGCCTTCGAGCTTTGCAGAAAAGTCAATTTCTTTTTTATCTTTGAATAATTTTAATTGATTTTCATTCATCACCTCCGGAAGCATTTTCTCGATTTCCGATTGCTTAAGGACATCAACATTTAATGGCTTCATCGTGCCGTTAATACGAACCATTGGAACAGATCCAACGCTTAGATGCAGGTCAGACGCTCCGCTATCAATACTATAAGATAAAAGCTCGTTTAGATCCATAAACTACTGACTCTCATCTGGAGAGCCATACCCTTGAAATTTTCCTGTTAGCGCATCAAAAGAAACGACCTTGCCCGCGCCACCTTGCATTTCTTCAGTACTTGTTGCACTAAGTCGATCAGGTAATTGAAGCTCAAAAGTCCATTTTAATTTAGTTGAACGATCTAGATCAAGCTGACCAGCTCTTTCTAGCTGCTCGACATCACCAGGCCACTCGCCTTTCGTTTGATAATACATTTTAGCTGCATTATGAACATTCGACATCACTGTCCGCGCTTCTGAGGCGTAAGAGCTTTGCACATAATCAAGGTAAATGGGCAATGCAATTGCCGCAAGAATCGCGACAATAACAACAACAACCATAATCTCAATCATTGTAAAACCAGATTGTTTTTTCTTTAAAGCTTTCATTTTTATCTCCTTAAGTTCAATATTATTAATATTTTACATTTAATACTGTAAGTAAAAATTATAAAATTTGGAAATTATGTAAAATTTCTTCGCCCAATATTAGAACGCACAACCGAGGAAGTACACTCACAATTATTAAAAAATTATTTAATCAATAAGGCTTTATAGTATTTATTATAATTATTACTACTAAAATGGATTAAATAGACTCCAGATGAAGCAGAGGTACCGCTGTCTGCTAGTCCGTCCCATTTAATATGATGATAGCCGCCCGCAATCCTTTTTTCATTAATTAAACTTCTAACCAATCTCCCTAAAACATCTACCACTCTTATGCTAACATATGTTTCTTCGGGCAATTCAAATTTGATATTCGTCACAGGATTAAAAGGATTGGGATAATTAGGCAACATTTTAATTTTAGATGGTAACAGAGGTAAATCATCAGCATTCAGAATTCCAGCGACTGTATAAACTACCCCATTGAAATCTAATTCCTCTACTTGTCCTAGTGTGTCAACGCCATCTCTTTCACTATAAAAATCTACAACACTTAGAGTGTAATCGTTCCACTCTGCAGGAAATAATATTGCATATTCATCATATTCACCTGCATAAGAAGCCCTATCGATTCCTTCATTTCCAAAAAAATAATCATTATTGCCTCCTCCAATAAAATTATTTGCGCCTTGATTGCCCCAGACAATATTATCATACTGATTGCCAATAATAGACACATCATTATCTCCATGAATAAACAAATTCCTAAGATACCTAGATCGGTAAGTATAATCTAA
>CEOP01021058.1_pt1 | contig 17788 bp, 3 predicted proteins | sample 361301 | NCBI WGS metagenome assembly CEOP01 (sample SAMEA2619548, study PRJEB7988) | marine metagenome | biome: marine biome (ENVO:00000447); feature: deep chlorophyll maximum layer (ENVO:xxxxxxxx); material: "saline water (ENVO:00002010), including plankton (ENVO:xxxxxxxx)" | depth 55 m
AATCTTTGACTGGTCCAACTTACTCCATTGGAGTAATACATGATGTTGGTGTCATCTGCATATCCAAAAGATCCTTCACTGCTACTAGCAGAAGGAAAATTAGATATCGTACTATATGATGACGACCCAGATGTTGACAGGACACCAGTATTAATGGTTAAACCAGAACCAACTTTAATACCACCAAGAGTCGAAGCTGATGCTGTAGGTAAAACATAATTAGATCCACCACCACCTCCAACAACCGATACGGTAGGAGTAGATGCATAAACTAAAAGAACTCCACCAAAAGTTGCTGGAGATAATGGTGAAGTACCATCATTTCCTAACCACGTTGCTGTAAATCCTGTGGTGCTTTTGTTGGTTATACTAACAGTATGAGTGTCATATTGTTCTCTTTCTGATAGTACATAATAGTCTGCATCGGATTGGGCAGTGTCGAAGGTGAAATCCATTTCACCATTAGCTGAATCATAAGCACCCCAAGTCATCCCAGTGCCAGTGCCAGCAGTAGCTACATCTACAAAAGCGTATGCAACTGGAGCAATAACTGACGAATTACCAGAAGGAACTGCAGTACCCCAAGCTGTGCCGCCAGCACCATCGCTAGTAAGAACTTCTCCATTACTTCCTGTTGATGATGGGAAAGTAATTCCTGATAAAGTTGCAGTACCAGTTACATCAATATTGCCAGTGATGTCAGTATTGCCTGTGATGGTAGCACCAGAAGCTGTAAATACTGCTCTATCAGTTAAACCATTCTCGTTTGTAATTCTAATTGCAGGACCAGCGCCAAGAATTAAATCTGCGCTACCGCCAGGAGTTCTTACATAAAATCTATTGGTGGAGGATGTATAAGAGATACGACCATCACTACTTGCACCAAAATTTAATACTTTATTATCAGCAATTCCAGTATCATCATTAAATTGAATGTTTCCATTAAAAGTAAGATTTTCACTTGTAATAGAACCTCTACCAGTTACAGATGCTAACGTATCAGTTAACGCTGTTATGTAACCGGCAGAACCATGATCGCCCCATCCATATGCAGTGTCCCAATTGGCAATATCAGTAAAAGTAAATGACGTGCCAGACTGTCCAAATGTAATGTCTCCTATAACCCATGCACCATTGGCGTCTGTTCCTAATTTAGGATCAGGACCGTAATATAAATCTGCACCTGCATTGGTTTTAAATATTGCATGAATTACACCCGAATTATCCTTCAGGTAAATTTTATTATTTTTAATTTCTAGATCTGTACCATTACCAGTAATACCAAAACTAGCTAGTCCACCGATATTAATTTCTCTGTTAGCAGGTAGATCAAGATCTGAAGAGTAATTACCACTTACAGATAAATTTCCAGTTATGGATATATCTCCGGTAGTAGAAAGTCCTGATAGAAAATTAGCAGTACTAGTGACACTAAAATTATTAGAAACTGCCAAGTCATACGCTGTAATTTGACTTGGATCTGGAAAGTTAATATAAGATCCAGTAAACGTTTTGTTTCCTGAAAATGTTTGTACTCCATCAACAGCTGTATCTAGATCTACAGCAAGTTCGTTAATCTCTAAACGTTGTTGCTCTAACGTAAAACTTTCTGGTACGTTTCTTAATGTCATTTGATTAACTGCTTGAGGAGTGACTTTATTTCGGACATTTCTTCCTTTAAGGTATTTAGTTCAGAGACTACATTTTTAAATTCATTAGAAAATGATTTTTTAGATGTTTTCGAGGCAGTTGAAACAATTGCCCCGGTATTCATGTCTCTAACAAACCCATCTTGTCCTTCTACTTTAACAAACCGTTGCATATCAGAATGAAGCTACTGCTCGTAGGTCTTGAATCTTGGGAACATACGCCGGATCATCAGTTTTCATGACAATCTTAATAGCAAAAGATGAGAATTCCGTTAAGTTTTCATCACTGTATCTTAATTCTTGATACGAAGATTGTTTCTCAAATTGACCAGAAATACTATTTTCTGATGTTGCAATTTCATTAAGTTGATCAGGACTTCCATCACCGTTAAAATACTCCCAGTTGATATCATCAAAGTTTTGCTGTGATGCAGCATATTTTAACTTATAAAATACTTTGACATCTTCTACATCCTTGACATTTAAAGTCAAGTACACATTGATAGAAGATGCTGGGTTGTTAATAAAGATTTCTTTAGTAACATATTTTGAAGGACTTGAAGTATTAACAGAACCGTTTTCAGCAACATAATCAACACCATTACTAAATGACATGCTGCTGACTTCTGCATACTTACTAGTCTCAAAAGATGATCCATCAAAATCAATCAAATCTCCTACTCGGATAATATCAGCAATTTGATCTGATGTCTGACTTTGCCTTGCATAGTCACTACCTAACGTAATTGCATTGGTGAAATTACTATTAATAGGTTGCTTATCATTTTCTAATGTCAACGTCTTGGTTTTAGAATCCCAAGTAATTACCTTACCACTAATTTTGTTTTCATACTTCTCACTTCTGATAGATGGATTAATAGCGTTTACAGTTGCACCAACAACAAAGTTTGGTAATTGTTCAAAAACACCAGCATTAGAAACTGTTACTGTGAAGGTTTCATAATCTCCACCACTAGAAGATTGAGTGCTAAAGTACAGTTGTTCTCCTACTGTAAACTGTAATGTGTTTTTAATTTTTACATATACTTCATTGTTGATTACTCTCAAAATTTCAGATTCTGCTCCTGACGTTGCTCCAGTGACATTTTGACCAAGAGTTGCAGGAATATCATCTCCACCAGCACCATCATTATTGCCAGTAATTTCAAATTTATATATTGGATACAATTTAACAACTTGATATTTCTTACCAAATCTATTTTCATCACCAGAAGTATTATCTACACGATTAGAAATAGTTTTGACTGATGCAGTACGTAAATCAATAACAGGAGACAGGTGTGATGACTCCGAAGAAAGATTAATTTTATATTGCAATGAGTTATCAATACCATTAACAACTTCATTAATTCTGGAAGCAATAATTTTTTGATTTAAGAAATATTGCTCTTCATTCAAGAAAGTAGTTTCCATAGTATTAACATCATATGATTCGTAATTTGATGATGAAGAATCTACAGGAACTACATTTGTAGTTTTAACAAAACTATCAATTTTTGTAGAAGACATCTGCAAATATGGAATCTGTGCATAAAGTTTTTCATACTTCCTATTATAAGAAGCAAGAATATCAGTACCTCCACCTAATCCTGTATTAGATGCTCTGGACGGTCCAATAATATTATAAGTGTCGAGACCAGAATTAGAAACATTATATAATGTTGATTCAATATCAATTTCGTTATAACCAGCAAAATCATCTACTCCACGGAAAAATACTTTAGAGTTACCTAAATCTTCAAATCCATGATCTCTATGGTAAACTTTGATGATGTTACTATTGTTCTTAAACAATTCAGATGTTGCTGTACTGTTAGATAACGCATATGTTTCAAATGCATTTGATTGGAGTTTTTCATAACCAAGATTTTCATTCGTAATATCTAATTGTGCAACTCCAGTGATATCAAATTCTGCTCTATGAATACTAAATTTAATATCTTCAAACAAATCTTCGGTCCAATTATCTACGTTTTGTGATTTGAATACAGAACCAAGTAATGGTTGAGCATTAACAATCAACCCAGAAGAAATATCAGTCTCTCCTAATCTTGATGCCCAAATTTCATATTCCGTATCATCACACTCAATGTTAATAGCATATTCAGTATTATTTTGTAAGTATACAGGATACTCGAAATTAAATCTGGTAGGAGTCGTAGATTGAATAGAATCTCCGGTATCAGAAGAAATGCCCATTCTAACTGCAGGTTCGTTGATCTCTAATTTGGATTCAATGATAGCACCTGTGGCACCATTTCCTGAACCTCGTACTACAACTGAAGGAGGTTCTGTGTATCCTCTACCACCTAATGCAATTTCTGCAAAATAAATTTGACCACTAGAAACTTTTGCAGAACCAGTAGCATTACTTCCTCCAGGAAGTTGAGGACTTTCGATAGTGATAGTAGCACCTTCATATCCAGAACCAAGAGTAGTAACATCAAGAGATGCAACTCTACCAGAATCTTTTGCAATTTTTAATCCAATAGTAGCATTATTAGAATTATTGAATTGAGTAACTGACGTAAGAACCAAGTCTTCACTCGCAAAGAACGAAGAACCGTTATGATTACTCAATACAAATGTATATACTTGTTCGTTAGTAATAGAAATTTCTCCATTACTTGATGCTACTACCTCAAAATTATTTTTATCTAGTACTTTTGAAATAGGACCAGAAGCAAGAGATCTAGAACCAGTTACAGATTCTCCTAGTTTAATAATAATATTTCCAGAAGAATAAACTTTCAAGAAAGTATCTGGTTGTAAAGTAACTTGTGATCCGGGAACAATGTACTTACTAGGTCTTTCACTTTCAATATTAGTGAGATATACTCTTAAAGGAATAGTAGAACTTTTTTTGGCGAAAAACAAATCGATTGCAGTAGCAAACATACCACCATCAAAATTCTCTACTCTGAAAGTTTGAGCGAGAGGATTTGGTCTAGCAGTGTTTTCTGTATTACTATCAATTGTTTGAACACCTTCATTCGATTTGAAAATAGCAGGAGCAGTTGAAATAATAGAAGCAGGATTTTCTGGAATAATGCCAGTTGCATAGAATTTGACTTCTGCGTAACTATCTACAGAATCAGTATCAGCATTAACTGAACTAGATGTAAACCTAATGTTTTTAATACCAGTAGAGAAAAATAATTCTTCAGAAGTAGAATCATATTGCATGGTATTGATATCACCTGTCCATGATGTATTCATTTTTGGAGCAAGACCAGCTGGTACTAAAATAACTCCACTAGCATTACCATACTCATCTGTAGTAAGAGTACTGTTGAAAGTGGTTAATGAATTTCCAGCAATTCCAGTAAATCTAGAGTCTGGATTGACCCAACGACCAACACTTTTTTGATCCATGAATACAAAAAGTTGTGTCTTGGGTTTAAGTCTCTTAAGAACAAACTTTACAGGAATAGATCTTGCAAAGAACCTTAATGTATTAGCAACACTACTTCCGTTTATAGTTTTATATCCAACACCTTTGGCAATCTCATTATTTTGAGGACTTACGTTAGAAGAACTTCCTACACTGGCAGAACTTACAGTAGATGAAGAGATGTCACTATTGCTCTCACCAAAACTATTAATATTGTAGAAAGACTTATTAACACCAACCCAGTTAATAATAAATGAGTTGTAGATACTAGCAAATGCGGATCTAACATCAGTCTTACCTAGGAAAATAGAAAATAAATTGGTATTATTTTCTGTTACCAAAGGAGCAACCGTTGTGTTATACCATTGATCGATATTAGGAATCAATGCAGCATCACCTACGTATTGTAAAATAACAAATGGATTTGGATTAATTGTTTTGGTTGCAAATTCATTAGAAGCATACAGAGCATTACTATATGGTAATGTAATTACACCATTAGAATTTTTATATCCAGATAATACTCTTTGATCTTCTCTGTCGTTAATTTCTACAAGAGAGAAATTATCTTCTTTGGACTGTGGACGTAAAACAGATTGCTGTGGATCAATAGCACATAGATAATCCAAAGATTTAACGTTGCCAATTTGATGAGTCTCGAAATTGTCAACAACAAAACCACTCTTGGTTTTGTCAATTCCTAATGCATCCTTCACTTGCATATTGAGAGCTTGCTGCTCAAGAATACTTAAAGTAGTATAATACTCTAAACGTTCAATACGTTTTTCTAATTTGCCGATATCCTTCATCGTATATCTACGATTATCGACAGGAATGATTCTTACGTCTTTACTTGACTTGGTAAACGCAGGAACATAAACATAATACAGAGGAATGCCATCTTCAATAATTTCTGGTTTTGATGGGTTCAATGAAGAGTTGCCGGTCTTAATTAAAAATTCTCCTTTTTTGTTTAAGAATATCCCATCAATCCTGTCCAAATATTGTGATTCACTAAAGGCCATTGTATATGGAAGGAGTCTACTAGATGAAGGAGTACTTGAAACAGAACCGCCATCGCCAATAAAACTAATATAATCTGATTGTGATAGCAATGAAGTATCTTGGAAACCAGTAATAATCGTATTGGAATCAACTTTAGGTCTAAAGTCAATAACATTTTTAAGATTTACAATACCATATACAGTACTATTGAAAGAAGGGATGAGATCGGCAGGTACACCCGCTTCATGAATATACGAGTCCACCGTACAGAAATCGCCTTGAGAATGTTGGAAGTAATCAAATGCAACAACTATTTGTCCAGAAGGAGTTGGGAAACCTGGTTTTAATACAATTCTAGAAACATCGTAGAATGTTTCTCGCTGTCCATCATCAAAAGTGAAATGTTCTGTGATATCTGTACCGACAACTAAATTGCCATTTACATCTACTGTAGGTGGCGAAGATGCGGAACCCTCATAGATGTACTTGATCCCATACACATCAGAATAACTAAATGATTCGGTACTTTCATTATCGTAGTTAATTCCTCTTAATGGAATAACTCTATCACCTGCAGTTCTGATTACAATTCTTGTATTTTGAACTGATGTTTTTAATTTAGGTCTGCCTTTGGTAATCTCGATAGTAGCAGTTAATTTCAGTTTAGGGAAATTAGAAACATTAGATCCAAAATAATTACTCGGGAATCCAATAGTAATACTACCCGATGATAATCCAGAAGTGGCATCAGTAGTATTAATAATATCAACATATTCTGGTCGTAAGAAAATGATATCACCAGTTCCTACTCGATCAGAATCTCCCTTATCTAAAACAGTAACAACAAAATCTTTTTCGTTAAACTCTACAAATCTTTGAGTACCAAAATCTAACTGTGCCGCAAAAGTGATCGTTCCACCACTACTAGAACCAGTAGTTACAAAATCTCTCCTGGTATAATACTTAATTTTAGTATCTTCAGTAGTCTTGATTAAACTGCTAACCTCTTTACTTCCGGTAGGAAATACTAATGAAGATGTTGCAGAATTATTAATAGTCGGACGCAATCTTACTACTGAAGATGCAGTTACATTTTCTGGGAGAGCTCCGTTTAAATAAATTCTAGATTTAGTAGTTCCTTGACCATCAGTTGCATAATCAACAATAAATTTATGAATAGTCCCTAAAGCATCACTGAATTGGATAGCATCCCCTTGAACCAAAAATGATCCAGCACTTACTCCAAATCCAGTGCATTCTAGGAATTTGAAACCTTTAGTTCCAGAAAATGTAAATTCTGTTACTGCAGTTGATGTGGCAAACGTAGGATCAACAGTTTCTACATCCGCAGTAAATACATTACCAGAACCAAAAACAGCATACAATGACTTAACATTATTAGCAGAAAAATTAAGAACTGTATTTTTAAACAATACTGGCAAAACTTTTGCTTGAATAGTATAAGACCCTGTAAAATCAATAATCGGAGGTGATACGTAATCTAAAGAAACTGCATCTCTGTTTACAATTTGTACCTTATATAAAGTACCACCACTAACACCCACAGAAATATCTGTTGCCTGATATGAACCAACAAAGACTTCTGATGGTTCGTATTGAACTCCATCAATTGAAATTTTTGCAGTATTTGAATATCCGGTTCCTTGACGTGATACAACAAAGTGAGAAATAGTATTTTCTTTAGCAATTCTTAAAATGCCACCTTCTTCGTTGGTAATAGTTTCTCCCGATTTGAAATTACCATACAAAGTTTTTACATATAAACTTCTACCAGAAGATAAGAATCCGTTACTATTACCTTCAATTACTCCATAAGCACCACTTTCAGAACCAACAATATACTTACCAGGAGAAAAATCCGAAGTAATTGTAGAATCAATCAACAACCTAGTAAAGAAGATTGGATTGAAATATGAAAGATTAAAGATACCATTATATGTTGATTCTCCAGATGACAATCTTCCTTTTGAAATAACAACATCAGAATCAGGATTAAATCCCGTTGCATTCTTTAAAAGAGTAAAATCTTTTGGTTTTGCTACACCAACCAAAGGAGTAATCGTTTGGTCATAGTCAACAATAAATCCAATCTCATTAATTTCTTGCTGTGCATCAGATTCTGTCTTATAGAGAAGTCTTCTCCTAGTAGATACATTATCATCATATTCAATAAAAAGATTATCCAAGTAATCTTTTCTTCCAGCAACAGTTAATTGTAAGTATTGAGCATTAACATCACCTACTTCTGGTCTTGTTATTTTTGCATAAGAAATAGTATCTACACTTTTTACTGTAGATACAGCATTAGTAGATGTTCTAGTCTGAACAAAATAGATATTTTTAAGATCTGCGCGATCAGCAGGGGTGTTTGGTTTAATACTTGATTCATCAATCAATCCTAAATCTAAATCTGAAAATAGATAGATGGTCTTGATCGCATCATCTTTACCAAAAGACTTACCTCTTCTTTCTAAAGTCTGTAGATAATTAGTAGAAGTTTCTAAATCATTTGATCCGATAGTTCCGTCGTTATATACAGAATTAAGGAAAATTGTAGGATAGGCAGTAAGTTCTGAACCTTCAGAATTAAGTGGTACACTACCATAAACATTAGTAATATTAAAACTAGAAAGACTATTAGTTTTAATGTTAATATTATCTCTAACTAAAACTTCTCTTGCTTTGTTTAATTCTAAATATTTTGTTTCTTTATTTACAATCTCATATCCACGAACATATGCTTTTCCCGGACCAACAGAAATTGTTAGTTTTTCTGATGCTTCTGTTGGAGAAAGTCCATTAACATTTCCGTCAGAATCAAGAGAATAAATTCCTAAATTACCATCTTTTTGATAATACTCACGCACCTCGGCATCAAAATTATCAACAATGTAATCGCCCGACTCATCATATGTTCTTCTTGCTAAAGTCTCTTCTATCAGACTGTAGTCAACTTTACGAATTTGACGTTCTACAACACCATTCTTGATAGAAAGAAGTTGAATAAAATTCTTATCAGGAGTCTGATTATAATCGTATTTTACTAGGTTTAATTTAATTTCTAATCTATGTGCTCCTGGAGCTGCGAAATTAGAAGATCCGGTTGCATTTTCATACAAGCTAGGATCTTTTTCTGGTGTGATTAAAGACTCTAATACAGTAAATCCAACTTTGGATGATGGTGTTTGGGTATAACCAGAAACAAGAATAAGGTCAGCATTATTACGAACAAAAAATCCATTAACAAAATAGATGCCTTCTTCTACTTTAACAGCAGAACCATATCCCATAGCAGGACTAGTAACAAAAGATACTAATCCTGTATCTGGATTAGTTACAGAAATACTTGTAGGAAGAACACTACCATCAGTACCAACAATAAGCAGAGGGCTATTAATGCCATCGACAATTTCCAGAGTTTCTCCTTGACGGAATGTTTCTTCGTCTCCACCATTACCTGCTGTCAAATATTTGACATAAATTGTATCATTACTATTTTCTGTTGCTTTAGATACTGTAAGAACTAAAGCAACAACCCCCGAAGATAATCCAGAAATCTTTTGTCCTACTAAATTATCAATATCGTATTTTTGATATACGATTTCTCCATCAACATTAACAGCAACTTCAGAAACTGAAGATAATTTTACAAAATCTAATTTTGTATTCAGACCAACCTCACCAGGAATAACCAGGTCTCCCTGCTTAAATTGGTGCTTGCCATAATTTTCAATCTGATTCTGTAGAATCGATTGAATACTATTCAACTCCCTACCCTGAATAGGGTAGGTGGGTCTGAATAATACCTTATAGAAGTCTTTCCCTGAATCGTAGTCGTCAAAATAGGGAATAGAATTAAGATTAGTCTTCTGTGGCATTGTAATATACTACCGTCTGGTTGGAATTTAATTAATAAATCAGAACTCGATGACTAACTTGATATCCTCAATTTGATCAGCTGCTCTGGTAATTAGTCTTCTGTTCTCTATGTATATAAGATCGCCAGAGTTATTTTCAATTTCTGGATTTGCTAAACCATCCGTAAAAATAGAACCAACTAATTGAGTTCCATCTGCAAGAGCAACGTCAACAGTTCCTGCCGAACCAGACCCAGCACCATCAATTGAATTAGCAGCATCAGATTCAAACGCTCTCACAACACCATTATCTTTATGTAAGGTAGGTGTTTGGATATACTTAAGGACTCCGCTACCAGGAGTACTTGGAGTAGGTGAAACACTTCCAGCATCAAGAGTCCAAGAAACTACAGTACCATGAGCAGTACCGCCACCCACAGTTTGACTGATAGCCTCGTCAGCAATATAGTTTCCTGTTGCTCCAGAAACTTTAATCGCCATCAGACCATTTAAAGTATCTGCAGTAGAGAATGTAGAAGTTCCGTAGTTAAGAGGATCTTTGATAATACCGATACGACGGAAATCATTATCTACAGGGAAGTCACCCGCATTCTCGATGAAAGTAAGACGGATGTTTGTCATAACTCTCTTGGAGTTAAGTTCCATCTCGAAGTCAGAACCATGTCCACCTTGTGGGGGCAATACAGGTTCTAACGCAGGAGTGTCAGTTGCTGTTACTGTTTCTGGAGTTGTAAGTGATGCATCACTAAACAATCCAATAGCTTCTGTGCTTCCGGCAGTACCGAGGGGAACACCCGTAACAAAAGGAATGGATGCATAAGTATAACCAGCTCCTGGCGAGATTACTTTAGCAGCACTAACTACTCCTCCAGCGACTGTGACTTCTGCAATAGCACCTGTACCATCTCCTACTACCGAAGCATAGAATGTACCTGCTACAGGAGCAGTGAGAGTGCCTGGGTTGCTTACTAAAGCAACATCCAATGCACCAGATGTTGCAGCTGCTTCAGTTGATACTCTAGTTGTTTCTCCAGCAGCATTGATTGGCATGAAATCAGTAGACAAGAATGCCAATACATCATCAGTGGGGATGGTGTACATGTACTTCCAGACATAAGAATTGTCCGGGGCAGTAAAAATACCGTTTGAGTAAGAACCTAAACCAGATTGAGGATTTGTTCTGGGTTCATGTGCAATGTTAACGCCAGAAGGATTTGCAGAATCCTCACCATTATAAAGGCATTTGAATACCTCATAAGATTGATTCATGAGGTAGAATTTAGCATTACCAATGGAAGTTGCTCCCAATGCAGTAGATTTACCTACTTGTCCACCACCAGCAGGTGTTGCAAAATAATCAGGTTTCCACATATCAAACTTGGGATTGTTGATAATATCCCAGTTATAACGTCTTACAACGTGTCTTGCATAAGAACTTGTGATTCTTTTAGCAGCAATAATATCGTCATAGATACCAAATTTTTCTGTTTGGTTGTCAAGAGGAACAGGAGGAATATTTTCTGTAGAGAATCTGTATACTCCAGTTGTTGCTGTTACTAATTTGTCTGCATTGGTTGACAAATTATAACCCGTTAACGTCGAACCAAGAGCAGGAGCATCGGTAACTAGAGGACCAATGCTTGAAAGGAGCAAAGAGTTATCAAGAACTTTAGTTACAGTTGCTTTGAATGTAGCTCCTGCCCAAGATGCTCCAACATAAACACCATCACCAACAGCGAAAGAATCTGTTCCGTCTGTTGAATAAATTTCTAAATAAGACTCCCAAGATTGGGGTCTACCAACAAAGAAGTACATTCTACTCCTTTCACTGCCAGTATCACTAGAACCCTCTGACAGAGATTCTAGGAACTGCTTTGCATTAAAAATTCTGAACTTTTCCGAGATAATAGCAGCCATTGAGAGTAAGGTTACGGGTTGATTTCTGTGTTATTTATATTTATACTGCTTAACTAGCAGTTTAATTAAGTAGTTGTTGCGTTACCGATAGTTCTCAAAATACCACCAGCAAAATGATCTGTTTCTTGAGTATTATTAATTCCTCTGGTTATACCAGAAAATCTATCAGTACCAACTTTAGAAGCATAAGAAATAATTTCTTTTCCTACTAATAATTTTCCAGAATTTGGAAAATTGGTATTATCTGGAACATACATTACACTACTTCCAATTAATAGATCAGCATCCAAATAAGAACCAAGTTCTTGAATGGAAGGAATACCAAAATTCAAGACTCTACCAGTACTTGAAATATTGCTATCAGTAATAGCGTAATTTTGCATCCAGGTATCGTTATTACCATCACTAATAGATCGGAATTCACTGAAAGTTGTAGTCAACTCTTCTATATGTAATCCAGAAACATCTGCATAACCAACATCAATATATAGAGACTTAATAAAATCTCTTACTGATTGACCGGGTAGGTAATGACTATACAAGTATTCTGTATCACCCATCAAATTATTATTAAGATCCAAAATACCAGTTTGATAATGTTTTGTAATTGGATGAGAGTAAGTATTGTAAGAGATGTTCTCCGACAATTCATAATCAACTTCAACAGTAGTTTCATTCCAAGACAAGTTATTGCTTTGGAGAGTTGTCTCTACAATAGATGTATTTTCAAATTGAGTGGTGTTGAAAGTTACTACTAATGGATCTGGAGTAACAAAACATACCAAAATTTCTGTTGAGTCAACAGGAGATAGAGAAACTGCAGTGGTTATACTCTGTATTGGCATCCAGTCAAATGTCTTAACATCACTTACGATGCTAATCATTTTTACAACACCGTAAATACCATCTTGAGCTTTTAATTTAAGGTCAAAAGAAGATTCTGGATAATTATTTTCACGGATAATATTATATCCTCTAGATACAACTACTCGGGGAGCAACTGTATAACCAGATCCACCATCAACCAAAACCAAATCAATAATCTGTCCACCGTATACAACAACTTCCGCTTTTGCTCCACCACCACTAGGAGTAGAAGGAATAAAGTTTAAAACAGGAGGAGTATTATATTGATATGCAGTAGGATTAATTAAAATGTTATTATCAAAGTATTGTTGAATGTCTCTTTTGTTCCAATCAAGACTGGTTATGACACCATTTTCAACATTTGCAGTAACACTCAATCCTTCACCGCGAACATCTTTATTATATGCACCTACATTAATTTTACTAAAATAATTATTAGATACCTGCTCTCCAGGACGATATTCTTTAGTTTTTGCAAACAGTGGTACACTGAAGACTTCACGCTTATCTGATTCTCCATCAATTTGTATAAAGTCACCTACTCTTAAATTAGGATGTTCTTTAATAACAAAATTTGTATACTCATAACTATCAGTTAAATCACCAGATTGTAAAAATGGAGAATAATTACTTTCAACTCTATTCAAAATAGTTTCGTTAAACTCCGATAGTAAATATGAATTACTAAAAGAGTCGAAGGAAACATTAATAATGTCAGTAGTTCCAGAAACAGTACGACGAGAGAAATACACCGGTTCTCCATCAACCATATCTACATTTTGTGATCGGATAAACATTTCCCAATCATTACCGTTAGAAAGACCAATATCAATAAGTTCTCCCCAAATTTTCTGAACACCATTGACAATTTGATAAACAGTAGTTTTGTATGATGTATTTTGCTTAAACCAAGAATCAATAGTATCTTTAGTTCCTGCTCCTGAAAAAGTAATAGTTGATCTATTAAAATAAGTATCTTCTTCAAAATCAAATAGTGTTACGGTTGTATTGTAATCTTTACCATAAAAATATAAAATGTCAATTTTTGCAGTAGTGTAAGAACCGTCTGGTTGTTTAGCAAACTCTATTTGACGAGCAAATGAAATAGTTGGACCATTAATTTTATATGATAATGAATCTCTCTGAAGCACGCCATCAATAAAAACATATGCATATAATGGAGTATCAAAGTTTTTAACTCTTCCATTCAAATCTAAAATTTGATATGAATATGAAGAACCATTAAAAGGTACTAGATTTTGATTGATACCTAATCTTTCATAAGAACCTACACTATATCCAAAGAAGTATTCTTCATTTTGTAACTGATCGGGAACACCTTCATACAAGTCTTTATAATTTTTAGGTGCTTTAGAGAATACAATTTGATCAGTCTTTGATGAACTATTGAATCTTCTAATTTCGTAAGAACCTTGCTGTAGAACAGAGTTTAGATATATTAAAAAGTTTTCATTTTTATCTGATTTTACAATAGAATTATCTTCATAGAACAGATCAAAAATTCTTGTCCTGCCATTAAAGTTATTTGTAATATCTTTTAATTTTTTAAGATACTTATTGTTGTCTACAGTTTCTCTAAACTCAAAACTTCTAATATAGTACCCTTGTGCCGGAATATCAACAATATTACCATCTACATTTTCTTGTCTTTTACCAAGAGGTGCTTCATAGAATGTAATCTGATTACCATTAATTTTATATGAAGTACCTGGGTTCTGTGCTACACCATCAATGGTAATCATAATAGATTGATTATTATGAGGAGAAAACGCAGTTCCAGTATCCTTATCTTTTAAAGTAAAGGTTCTATTACCAATTTTTAAACCAGTTGATGGATCATAGTCACCATTAAAGTCTGGAGACAATATAATTTCTCTAACCCTAGTAAGGGTCTCGTCAAAAGAATCTACGCTTGCAGATCCCACTCCCCGAACAATAGTAGAATCTTGGACCTTAACTACACTATTAGTAATAGTTCTCTTGGTAGTATATGAAGAGACAGCAGCAGTTGGTAAGATTATATAATTAGTCAATCTCTGTGAACCAGGTTGCTGATCCAGCATTTTAACTTCAGTTGAAGATTCTAAATAAACTTCTCCAAACATTTTAAAACCAGCTGGATGCGTAGTATCCTTAATCGCATCTCTCCATGAACTGATAGGTTTTTTACTTCTAACAACATAAGAATAATCTTGATAAAAGAATGAATCAGTGATTCTTTGGTTTAGAGAACTTAATTTTCCTCTATCAGAAGTAAACTTGCCAAGAGTTCTTGTTCTCGTATTAACTACTGGCAAGAAAGATGATCTAACAATAGAAGAAATAGTTGCTGATTTGCCTCTTGCTTTTCCGGTAATAGTAGATCCTTCTCTGAACACACCAGTAATATCTACCAAACGCAAAACATTAGATCCTTTATTCCATCCATTAGATGCAACTCTACCTGAAGCAAATACTACTCCATTAATTTTTTGTTCGATAAACTCACCATCGCTAAAAGCATCTAATTCAAAATTAGATAAAATTAGTACTTGAGGAGTCTCATAGTAAGATTGGATGGAATCATCTTTAAAATAGAATGTTCCGTTATTGATAAATCTAATACTTTGAGGGATACCAATATCATTGGATTCAAAAAATATTTTGTTATCAGTTTCTACAATATCAATTTTTGGTGTAGATAAGTAATTTTTTCCAGGATTTAAAATCTTAACCGAACTAATAGCACCATTATCACTAGCAACTTCAATATCTAATCCAGTACCATCACCAGTGACAATTGCCATTGGTTTGGAGTAATTTTGTCCAGCAAAATCAATTTTCAACTCACTAATAGTATTAGTTGATGAATCTCTAATAGCCTTTACATCTGCTTTATATCCTAATGCAGGAACAATACCTTTAACTTTAGGTAGAGATTTATAATTTTCTCCAAGATTATCTAATACAATAGAAGAAATTTTTCCGACAGATCTTCCAGTATATTTAATATTTCCAGATCCATCATATTGAGGAACATCATCTAAACTATAAACAAATTTGTTTGAAGTAGTAAACACTACTCTCTTACGACCAGCAAGGGGATCATCCTTGACTCTTAAATAAGAACCACCAGTATTAGTGGACGAATTAGTCAAGAAGTAGTAATATGTTGTATAGTTAACATTTTTTCTCTTAACATCTCCAATATTTGCACCATAACCCAATCTGATCCTTACAAACGCTCCTGCATTTCCAGGTTCTGCTAATCCAACTTCTTTTTCTTCAGTAAACACATTATAATTTGCGCTAGTAGAAATATCTAAATATGAACCTACCATTGAAGGATGACTGGTATCAAATTTATAAAAATAATATTTTTGAATATCTACAATAGGATTTGTATCAAAATTAGTATTATCTAAAGAGAATAGTAATCTATCATTACCAGCATCAGCACTAGATACTGACACAATTTTATTAGGAGTACTTTGATCTGGGAAAGAAGAAACTGATGTAATCTTGTTTGGATCAGTAGCGTCGAAAGAATAATTAACTACCAACCTATGAGTATTTTCGTCATAAGAAACTACATAAGGATCGTTAACAGTATTGCCAACAATCTGTGTTCCTGGGGTAAATCTATATCTTGGTTGATATGTTGTTACGCTAGAACCGGGAAGATGGTCAACAACACTAGTTCCGTTAACACCCCTTTCTAACGATACTCTACGAGTATTGGAGTCTACACTTAATACTTTAACAATTTCACTTCCCACTGATAATAAATCATTCTGGGAGATGGAAAATACTTTATCCAAGATAATTTCTGTACGTTGTGATCCAAGACCAACAGAATTGACAGATACTAAAGGAATAGCAGTGCTTGGCGCTGGATATACAGTAAGTTCACCCACCATCTCTGGATGTGTTGTGCAAATATAGTAATATGTTCCTGGTGCTTGTGGAACAAACGTAATAGTTTGTGTATCATCAGAAGATCCATTATTAGTTACACCTGTTGCAGCATTATATGTCGCAATCTCTAATGCAACACCATCTTCTTGTCTAACTGTAGTTGAGTAATCAGAAACAATCCAAATAACATGACCTGGTATTGGATTTGCGGTAAATGTAGAACCAACTCGTAAATTATAACTAGGATTTACTACCCCACCAACATCAAATCTAAATTGTGGTAAAGGTGCTCCCGGACCAGTAGTTGTTCCTGTTGCTGTAAGAGTTACTCCACCAACAGTCTTGGAGGTATCTAAACTTAATCCAGGAACAGTTTCTAGATATGTAAACCAATTGTTAGTAGTATCTTGTCCGTTATAAACGTACTCAATACCACCATCGTCTACAAAAATTTCTCCAGCAGTTCCAATAAATGCTAACAAAGTTGCTTCGTCAGCACTGTCTACTTGAAAATACCTAACATCATATAGAGCAATCTCATCGGCATTTAACTGAACCGCTGTTGGATCAATATCCGTATCAAAAATAGTAGGATCTACTTTTGCAATATTAGATGGATTGATAGTCAAAATGTCATCACTAGTGTAATCAGACCCACCATCAGTGATTACAATAGATTCTATCTGACCACTATTATCAAAATTATTTTGATTTACGACTACAGTTGCTTTGGCGTTGTTGGAATCACCAGCACTTCCTACACCATCTCTAACATTAGTAAAATTACTGAATACTAATTCAACATCAGTATAAGTTCCTCCAACATAGTCTCTACCAAGACCAATCATAGTAGAAGACCCAACTCCAGTATCATTTATTTTTCCATTAAAAGTTTGAGGAATCAGATCAATTTCTTGATAATCTTTTTTAGCAACGTAATATAATGTTTCAGTAATTGATTCATCAGGATCAATTTGGATATCAACATCATCTCCTTCAGCAAAATCATGTACTCCCACAGTTTCTGCAATAGCAATAGATTCATCTACTGAAGTAATGTCTACTCCCTGACTCAAGTTAGTAATAACAATAATTTCAGCACCGGCAGTGTTTGACAA
>CEOP01248743.1_pt1 | contig 17719 bp, 7 predicted proteins | sample 361301 | NCBI WGS metagenome assembly CEOP01 (sample SAMEA2619548, study PRJEB7988) | marine metagenome | biome: marine biome (ENVO:00000447); feature: deep chlorophyll maximum layer (ENVO:xxxxxxxx); material: "saline water (ENVO:00002010), including plankton (ENVO:xxxxxxxx)" | depth 55 m
TTTAATAATAAAATTAATACTGGGCTGTTTTTGCAGAGAAAGTATTATGCCTCTGGCTATAAATTAGACTATAATCAGGTTTTTGCAAATGATCTGAAAATTAGTTTAGGTAGGTACTATTTTACTTCAGAGATTGCCTTCAGTGATGTTCCAAGTGATTCTATAATTACAGATCTATCCAATAAGTACAGAGGCAATGAGCCCATTAAATCAAATATTGCGTTTAAAACTGAGTTTAGGGGTTTTAGGATAGGGAGTGTTAATTTAGGGTACTGGTTTATTAATCCGGGACTATTTTCATACGGAGACACTTACCGAAATTATATGGGAGATAATCAGTCAAATAAATATGGATACTGGTTAAACTCTTATTATTTAGTTCCTCAGAGAGCGGTCACTCTAGTTCTAAATTATAGCCAGTACTCAAAAATGGTTCCAGATACAACATCGAACCTTGAAGAGACATTTGATCTTACTACAAATCTTTATTCGGAGATGTATATTGAGTTTGTCAATGGATTTAAGGGTAAGGTTGCATTAACTAAGAAAGATGAGATCTGGCAGGGTGTAATGTATAAGCACTATGATTTCTTTACGGAACTGTCTGTTGAAAATAAATTGGCAAAGCTAATCACGCAATTTAAAATAAAAGATTATGGTGAAACCTGGGAGAAACAAATTGCAGGTGTTGAGTTAAGTGTAAATTTAGCAGATAAATGGAGAGTGTTTACACGTGGAATGATTATCAATGATAGGGTAGGTTCTCGCTATAGTTTTTTTACAGAGTTGCAGTACAGGACCGGTGGGAATGCAGAGCTTTATCTGCAGTATGGTCCAAGCTACTGGGGTCAATATGGCCTAGTTAATGATGACGGCTTTGTTTCTACAGGTTCGATGAAGAAAGAATTAAGATTAATTATAAAAGGTTGGTTTTAAATGAAAAATATTTTCTCAGTTTTTTTGTTTCTAGTTACAACATCAGTTCTGTATTCGATTAATATAACAGAGAATGGAATTATTTTTGAGTATGACAGCCAAAATGCTCAATCTGTATATTTAGCAGGTAGTATGAATGATTGGGATACTTCAGCTACACCAATGCAGAAAGAGGAAGATGGTGTCTGGAGAGTTTTATTGGATTTAGACTTTGGTAGCTACTCATATAAGTTTTTTGTGGATGGGAATTGGCAGCTTGACCAGGACAACCCTGATATTGAAGATGATGGATACGGTGGCTCAAACTCTATTATTATATATAGTGATGAATATAACTCTAATAAGAAATATCTCTCTAGTATTGGTGGAGTGAAGTCAATTTTTAATCCTAAAATATTTTTTAAAGGGCAGTATTTCTCGAATAATATTTTTATAAAAAATAACGCAGATCGATTCTCCCTTGATAAGCCAGGTCATGACTTAAATTTTGGAATTATTGTAAAGTTTAATTCAGATTTTGAGGCCTATACTCTTTTAAATGTAAATAATACTAAAGAGGAAATAGAAATGTGGAAAACGCACTTCAACTATAAGAGAAGTATGCTTAAGCTTAATGCAGATTTTATAGATGTTGTTGCATTCGAGAATATGGGACTATTCTCTTTTGATAGCCCCCTAAATCTTATCGGTGACATCGGTTACAATAAGTACAAGTTTGGATATGATTATAGCGGGCTATATGCTGAGACATCAACGTTATTTTCAAATAAATTCTCATCTATAGTTCCAATAGATGTCTTTGGTCAGGTTCTTATTTCAGATAAAGTTGGATACTCAGAGGATGATGTCTCTGCCATGAGAGTTAAGCTATCTAAATCTATTTATAGCACCAGTAAAATATCCCTTGGTACTTCGCGTTATCAGTATACAACTACCGAATCTGATCAGTTTCACCAGAGACATGATAGCCAAGCATATGATTTTAAATTTGAAAAAGATATTAGAAAAACTGGCTGGAAGAAGCCTATGAGATTTTCTATTTCTGCAGAGTACTCTGAATACGAAAACTCTGACAATGGGACCGAAAAAAATATCTGGATGGATGGTGATAATATCTATTTAGGTGTTTCACTCAAATTTCCTGAGGCCCTTAAAATTTATGGAAATTATATGTACAGCTCATTCAGGCTAAATGGTAAATCTTCTGTTGATGAAATTAATATTGGCGCATTTTATAAGCATAATAAATTTATATGGAACTTAAGTCTGGGATATTGGAAAAATAATATCTCAGATAATCTTGGCTGGGTAGATTACTATAAGTACTTTGAGAAAAGCAGTGGCAACGGAAGATGGTTTCAGGAGCACTCTGATGTTATGTTTCACAAATATAGTCTGCTGGGTTATGATACCGGGTTGATGTGGGAATCTAAGATGAGCTATACATTTGAATTGATGAATAGGTCATTGAAGACAGTACTAGCTAATAGAATTGCGCAGCATGATTTATTAATTACTCCAAAATATATTGAGAGTATTTTAGTTTTTGAGTATAGTATATCTAATAAATGCATTTTAAAATCTGATATACGAGTTCCATACTATAATGATTCATTCTTGGGAATAGAAACAAGCTTTACAGACAACCAAGATATTTTTATTGATAAGTATTTTGAGATGGCTTACAGACTTTCAGATGGCATATGGATTTCTATGGGATACGGAGTTAACCCTTCTTCAATGGATGTACAAACTGATGAATTTCATTATATGGGTAGAGAAGAGTACCTAGATAATATTAGTCAGCTACCTGCTCATATTGAATCATATTACGGAGGTACGGGTGAAAAAATTAGAAGCGCAGAAAACGCTCTAATGGACGAAAAGCAGATATCAGTGCAGGCAGTTATTAAATTTTAGGGGAACTATGATTAGGTTTAAGATAATATATATACTTATAGCATTATTTTTAATTTCAGGGTGCTCGCTTAATTTTATAAAAAAGCGACTTTCTCCACCTCACAGAATCAATGATGGAATTTTATTCCAGTATGAGTCGCCATCAGCTAGGCAGGTAAACCTTGCTGGAAATTTTCCTGACAATGAGTGGCTTAAGCATGGTGACCAGATTGATATGATGTACGATAATGGGCAGAATGGAGATAGGGTTGCAGGTGATGGTGTGTGGTCAATTGTAAAGAAACTTACTGCCGGTAGATACGAATATAAGTTTATTATAGATAGAAACTCATGGGTGGTTGACCCCAACGCCCTCGAAACTGTTGATGATGGATATGGTGGAAAAAATTCAGTCTTAATTGTAAAATAAAATAGGAAAATTTATGAGATACACTCTTTTATTATTTAGTTTGTTAATTATGTATAGCTGTTCAGATATGCCAAACGAGGTTCCATATGATTCAACTCGAAGTGTTACCTTTAGCGTTGATATGAATGATGCGATTAGTGCAACTATCTTTCAAGTTGGGCAAGATACGCTTAGGCTTTCTTTAAATCCGGATATTCAAGCTGTAATGACTGATATTGATGCTGATGGAATATACTTATGTATAATTTCTGATTTAAATTTTGGTCAGACATATACCTATGAATACTCTATTAATAGTATAGCTGAAGTTTTAGATGCTGGGAGATCCTTTACAGTTCAGAATGACCAAAATACAATTCTTGATTATTACGGAGAGCTTAATCCAACTATGCTCACCTTACGTGTTAATATGTCATATCAGATTAATGCAGGAAATTTTAATATAGATACACAAACATTGGATGTTGCAGGTACATTTAATGATTGGAATGGAAGCCTGCTTGAATTAACTGAGGGCTATATGTACGCAGTTACAGTTTCTGATGTTGACCCAGGCGATATAATAGAATTTAAATTTAGAATTGATGGAAACTGGGATACTTCAGAGTTTCCTGGATATGGATCCAATCGGACCCATGAAGTTTACCAGGGAGAGAATATATTAGAGTATTGGTATAACGATGAAGGTGGTAATTAGATGAGAGTGCTATTATTAGTTTGCGGATTGTTTTTGCATGGATGCTCAACACTTGGGTTCGGAGACTTTACTAATCCAGATACTGCTAAAAGAGAGTTAAATGATATTGAAAAGGTATCAGGAAAGATTCCTGTAACATTCACCTATCAGCCGCTGACAGGAGGAAAACATCAAGTCTATTTGGCCGGCGACTTTAATAACTGGGCAGAGAATAAAACTATCATGGAAGAGTCAGATGGTATTTACGAAATTACTCTGCTTCTTAGAAGTGGAAAATATTCTTATAAGTTTATTGTCGATGGAAAGTGGATAAACGATGATAATGCTCAAGAGTTTGTAGATGATGGCTATGGAGGACAGAATTCGATAGTCTTTGTTGGCAACAAAGATGATATAGATGCGCTTCGAAGAGTTGACTTTGAGCATCGACCAGGACATATTGTTAAGGAAGTTTACTTAGTAGGATCTCTAAACGACTGGAATTTAAAATCAGATAGAATGGTGGAGATATCAGATGGCGTTTATGGGATATCATTACTGCTTAAACCAGGAGAGTATCAATATAAATTTTTAGAAGATGGAATGAACTATATAACAGACCAATCTGCCACTAGTTTTTCTGATGATGGGTTCGGCGGACAAAACTCTGTATTGATTGTTGATGAAAGATACGATAAAATAAATATTCAAAAAGGAGATGGCCTTTTTCTTGACTATGGTATTTCAATGATTCAGAGTCTAGAGAGTGTAAATCCTCTATCTCCAACTAAGATAGAATTTAAAGCAAAGGCACACATGAATGATGTTGAGGGAATTGCTCTGCTTATTAAAAGTGGCGCAGATAACAAGCTATATGCTATGGACAAAGTCGCTGAAGATGGGTCATTTGAATATTTCCAAAAGCTAATTTTATTAAAAAGTGAAGATGAAGAGTTTGACTACTGCTTTATCTATTCTGATGGAGAGAAGAGTAGATACTTAGTAGACAGCAACTTTTCTGAAATTAATAATGAGGATAGGTACTTTCATTATTCTAAATCTACGGTGCAGCCATTTTTCACACCAGATTGGGTAAAGGATGGGGTTATTTATCAGATATTCCCTGATAGATTTTACAATGGAGATCAGCTGAACGATCCTGATTTTAAGGAATGGTACTATGATGGAGTAAGCACACCACCTGCAGATGGTGAGCTATTAAAAAAATACACAGAATACTATCACCTTGAAGATGATTGGTATAACTACTCTGGGCTAGTTAAAAGCCCCTATCACCATCCAGATGGTGATGGATATCAACCTGACTATAATAGCTTCTACGGGGGTGACATTAAAGGCCTTTATCAGAAATTAGATTATCTAGAGGATCTTGGAATTACTATTATATACTTCAACCCTCTGTTTGAATCAAAATCTAATCACAAATATGATGCCGTTGATTATATGAAGCTGGACCCACATTTTGGAACGGAGGAAGAGTTCAAGTCATTTGTTGAAGAGGCTCATAAAAGAGGAATTAGAATTATCTTGGATGTTGCATTCAACCATACCGGGGAAACATTTTGGGCTTTTCAAGATGGGATGAAGAATGGACCCGACAGCAAATACTATGATTGGTATGAGTGGAAACAGTGGCCAATACCAGATCCTGCTAAAACAGATAACTTTAAACCCATAGACTACTATGAGTGTTGGTGGGGCTATGGCCATATGCCAAATCTTAATTTTGACTTTAATGAAATCAATCCATCAGAGAATAGTATTAAAGATATAGCAATGGCAAAACCTAATTGGGAAGTAGTTAATTATATATTAGATGTTGGTGAGTATTGGATATCAGATATGGATCTTGACGGATTTAGACTTGATGTCCCCAACGAAGTTCCATTTTGGTTTTGGGAGCTATTTCGTGAAAAAGTTAAGTCTATTAAGCCAGATGCCTATCTGGTAGGTGAACTCTGGAGCAATGCAGTTGATTGGGTAAATGATGATTATTTCGATGGAGTTATGAATTATGCTTATTTTAAAGATCCTGTTATGCGATTCTTTAATACTCGACAATGTAGTGCAAAAGATTTTGACCGGGATTTAAAACAGGGATTATTGTCTTATCCAGTTCAAGCAACCCAGGTGATGATGAATCTCATAGATAGCCATGACACATTTAGGTACCTTGAAAGTTGCGATGGAGATATATCTAAGCTAGAGATGGCGGTACTATTCCAGATGACATATGTTGGGACTCCTCATATATGGTACGGAGATGAGGTAGGGATGATGGGCGCTCATGACCCAGACTGCAGGAGACCATTTGACTGGAAGTACACCGAGGCACCAGATAAAGTGTCTCTGCGAGAATATTATAAAAAGTTGATACAAATAAGGAAGGAATACTCAAGTCTAAGGACAGGATCTTTTTCAACTTTAGTCGCTGATGGAATGGTGTATGGATTTCTAAGAAGCGATGATGAGTCATCTATTGCAGTAATCTTGAACAATGATACAAAAATTAACAAAATTAAAATTCCTTTCAAGTCTGATTATGCCTTAGATTTACTAACGGGAAAAAAATATATTGCTAAAAATGGACAGGTTGAGATAAATCTGGATGCCATGAGCGGCGCTATATTAAAGTAATATTATAATTTGGAGTTTATATGAGAAAAGTATATTTATATATTCTATTTACATGCATTAGTTTTAATATATTTGCAATGAAGCTTAATGGGGATCCAGCTTCATGGAGCGAGGAAGACTTTATAGGTTTTGATGAGGTCGGAGACTGCCTATCTAGTATTGGAGATATATCTTCAGTATTTACAGTGATTGAAGATAACAGCTTACTACTTAGAGTTACATTTGATGGTATGCTAGATCGTCAATTTGGTTTAGATAAATTTAATGGAGAAAATATTTGGCTAAACCTAGATATATCAGATTCAGGGGGGCTGGTTTTTAGTGATACCTATGCTATTGATGCTCTATCAAAACAATCGGACTCCTATTCATTATTAAGAACACCAGAGTTTAATTTATTTGAGTTGAAGATTGATTGGCTGAATAATCAGGATAAAGATAGACTCTACTTTGATATTCAAATCATACATAATCAGAAAATTGTAGATAACTTTCATGCAGATACCTCTCAAAACTACAGAGGTGGTAACGCGGCATTTATTCATCATGGGAACCAGGGGTTGACTTATAGTGAGGTTTTCTATGGTCAGGAACCTTTGGAGTCAAGTGGATTTGATGAAATTTTAGAGATTCACCAGCAGACTGGGATACCAGGAAATTTTCATATGTCTGGAACCTTAATGCCTGCTGCGGCATGGCATAACCCTGAGTTCAATGATTGGCTATCCTCTGGTGTAAATGATGGTTATGTTTCAATGATGACATCAGCTTTGGGACAGCATATGATGCCATTTGTTAATGATGATATGAATAACTGGGCAGTTTCAATTGAGACTGATATGGTGGAATATAGGTATGGGTATTCTCCTAAAGTTGCCTGGGTTCCTGAGAGAGTTTGGCTTTCTCCAGGCGTATATCCAGATGCTGGGGTAATTGACTGGATTGGTGATAACTGGCAGCAGCATGGAGTTGAGGCTATTGTGCTTGATGACTATATCCACTGTCCAGGTTCAGATAATAAAAAAATTCACTACATGAATAATGATGATGGGATTAACCTCAGAGTTATCCCCATTGATAATGATTTTGTTGGTATGGCTCACTATGACGCAGATGGTGCAAAGAATCATATCTCCTCTACGGGGCAGTATGGAATTACTGTATATGGAACCGATTGGGAGGTAGCAGCTGAAATGAATGAACACAATGAGACCTCATTTTTAGATAATTATGAGGATATAATGTGGTACTGCTATGATAACTTCCCAGCTATTAATATTTGGAAGCTAGATGCAGCTCTATATAATCCTGACTTCAATGGATCGGGTATTGATATACAAAATGGTACTTATGGTTTACTTGGTGGAGCCGATGGATATGGAGGCGGAAATAATAGCTGGTATACAAACTGGGCAGGCTCTATTTCTCACTCTGATTTTCATGAGCCACAGTGGAACTACGGCACAGTCTGGAATGATGCCTATAATAATTTGATGTCAGCTCCCAACAATTCACTCGCTCAACTTGGCTGGTATACCTTGATGATTAATTTACATGAAACAGGCTGGCATGATGGAGGTGAGATCGCAGGGTGGGAGCATCGATATTCATCTCACATCAAAAATGCAAATGTCTACGCAGAGGCAGCGCGGTGGGCAAATGGAGACTATACGCAGTCAACAGCTGCATTCTTTAGTGATATTGATCATGATGGAGGTGAGGAGCTGGTGATTCATAATGATAAAACATTTTTTGTTTTTGAAGGTATCGGGGGTAAGGCAAACTGGATTTTCTATAAAGATGGCTTTGGTAATGCCTACTCTATAGTTGGTTCAGATGTCGCCTACTACCCAGAGACGGATGGAGATTACAATGAATCTTCAAATAATCATGTAGCTGCATTATCTGATGTTTCTCCTAATCAGCAGGATGCTATATATGATATAACAATCCAAGAATCGAGTGGAGATATGGTTAGCGCAACACTTACACAGTATGGAGTTAGCAAAACAATTCAGCTAAGTACAGGAGATAACTTCTTAGATGTAACTTATAACTTCTATGGTGATACAGGATATATAAAGTCTGGATGGACTCCTGATCTGCTTGATCTGATTTGGTCTGGGAAGGAACACCTACAGAGAGTATGGGGACCCTATGGGAGTTATTGCGGACAACGAAATTCAGTTAGTGGGGCTACTGCTGCGCTTGTCTTAGGTAGTGGAGGCGCATCTTTTAATGGTGAGTTTGAGGGTACCTTGGTAAAAGGAGATGAGATATATGGTCCTGGAATATTTAATGTATATCTTTATGCTGGTTACACATCAGAGCCATATGATGAAAACCTAACTCATATTCACGAACTTGATGATCTTGCTACAGAGCTTATCGATGAGATTGGACCCCAGTTAATTTCAGCAATTCAAGTTGCTCCGAATACTATTGATTTGTTTTTTAGTGATAATCTTGATCCTGAGTCAGCTGAGAATATTCAGAGTTATTACCTAGATGGATTGGCAGATGGGGTTGAGATTTTATCTGCGAGTCTCATTTATGGGAGGAAGGTATCTATTACACTTAGTGATGAGAGCTATGGAAGCCAGGTCACTGTTATGGGGGTCTGGGATAATAGTGGTAATGTTATAGACCCTGATAATAGTTCAGCTCAAATTGATAGTTTGCTTGTTAATCCCCATTTAGTTGGGACCTTTAATGACTGGGATCCAGCTAACCATGAATTTGATTTAGAGTTAAATCAAAATGGAGTGTGGGAGCTAACTACAACCCTAGATCCAGGTGAGTATCTGTACAAAGTAATTGAATCAGATGAATGGAATGATAATGACTGGCCTGCGGCGAATCAGCTACTCAGCCTAGAAGAACAATCTGAGATTACATTCCTAGCTAACTGCGGTTTCTATACCGGAGTAAGGAATTGGGATGAGTACGTCACCCATGAAAGCCCTGTCATTGTAGGAAGCTTTCTAGATGATATTGGGATGGGAGAGGACTGGACCCCATCAAACACAATGGGATCGATGTTAAACAGTGGAGATGATATCTTTACTTTTGAGGCTCTAATTCCTGAGGGAGAGTGGGAGTATAAGGTTGTATTGAATCAGAATTGGGATCAGGATACCTATGGAAATGGAGGCAATTTCTCTATCTACTCAGATGGAGTTATTCCTATAATATTTAATTATGATTTCAAGCAAAATTCAACTTCCTACAGCCTAGCTGAGTCTGAATGCTCTCCAGCTGGAGATGTTAACAGCGACAACAATATTGATGTTCTAGATGTGGTATCAATGGTTAATGTTGTTTTAGGGAATATGGATGTAATTCCATGCTCAGACTACAACGAAGATGGAAACGTTGATGTTCTTGATATAGTTAGCGTTGTGTCTTTAATACTTGGGAATTAGTGTTTCTACTCTAATTAAAATTTAATGATATGATTTCTTTAAAGCATATAATATACTACTCCCTTTTATCCTTTTTATTCGGGAACTCTTATCCTGAATTTACTGTCACTATTAATAATAACCCCTATCCACAGGACATATTTATTCACTCAACCTATAATCAAACACAGTTTATGGCTATCTTAAATCCTGAGCTAGAGCTCAAGTGGAATGTTGTTTCTACAAATGGGAAAGGTTGGGATTTTAAGGTTAATAATAATGATAAGGTAACATATTTCAGGAAGCCAGAAAATAACTGGAGCCCATCTGGAGGTGGACTGTTTTATGTTATGGATACAGATATGCGAGAGGTCGATACGCTATCATGTGTAAATAATTTTGAGGCCGATTACCATGATATCCAGTATACAGAAAATGGAGGGTACCTGCTCCAAGCATATGCCAAGGCAGAGGTCGATATTCAGCAGACTGAAGGCGTTGATACGGCTAATGTGCTAATTATCCAGGAGTTCGATGAAAACCATAACTTAGTTATGGAATGGAAAAACTTTGAGCATATGGATATTCAAGAATATATAGATGAACTAAATCTGCAGTCTCCATATAGAAACTGGATGCACGGGAATAGTATAGAGATTGACTCAGATGGTGATATTATTGTATCTAATAGAGCGATGAGCGAGCTTATAAAATTTGATCGGCAATCAGGAGATGTAATATGGAGGTTAGGGGGCCCAATGAATGATTTTACATTTATTAATGACGCGCTTTATGGGCCTAATAGACAGCATGATGCACGACGATTAGATAATGGTAATATTATAATTTTTGATAATGGAGATCAGAGAGATATTCCATTTACCAGAGTCAGTGAGTATCAAATCAATGAGAGTGATTTAACGGCGACTCTTGTCTGGGAATATTCTCACCCTGAAGGACATGTCTCGTTAAACCAGGGATGTGCGCAGAGACTGGGTAATGGCAATACTCTCATAAGCTGGGGAGGGGTATCTGGTCATGGGCAGATTATAACTGAGATTGATACGAGCGATCAGCGTGTCCTTGAGATAGAGTACCCTCAAGGGAGCTACAGCTATAAAGTTCGCAAGAGTGACTGGAGTTTTAATGTGAATCTTATACGTGGTGATATAAATTTAGATAGTAGTATTGACATACTTGATATTATTAATACAGTTAATTATGTACTGTCCGGAGAATCACCAGATTTATTTTATCTATATAAACTAGATCTAGATTACAGTGGCGCGGTAGATGTTAGTGATATCCTACTGTTTCTGGATATTCTTATTTAGACCTGCATTCATCTGCAACTCTTTTACCCACGCCCATCATCTTTGATACTACATCACCCGATGGATGTTTACCATCAAGGATCTCACTGTTCCAGTGGCTAAACTCATCATATGTTACAATGGTAACGAGTATATCTACAGAGCATTCACAGAACTCCTTAGGGTTTCCCGATGAGGTGCAGTAGCCAATTGCCTCGGCCTTCCTGTCTCCTGTCCAGTCTGCAGAGTTGCATGAAATTAAAAATGGAATTAAAACACCTATATATATAATATTCTTTATCATGCTTTAAAATTACACATTAGTATTTAATTACAAAAACATATTCGCATGTATTGACATTGGCATTTATTTTGATTACATTGCTAATAGTTCGTGCGGACATAACTCGAATTTGAGGAGGATACATACAGTAAGACGACGGTTTTGCTATAGAATTTGTGACTCTTGTCACTAATTCTTTCCCTATTTTTCCCGATATTGTCCATAAATAAGAAAAGTTTATTAACTGATTTTTGCGCGCTCTTGAAATATCGCGTGCAAATAAACAATAAAACACAAGGAGGAAATGATGAATACATCATTAACGAGAATAATGCTTGTTTCCATCAGCTTATGTTGGCTTCTTTCTGCAAAGGTTCATTTAGATGATCAAATTGATCCGTCTATTGCGGAAAAAATCACAGCTGAAGAAGCAACCCATGGAGATCATGGTGAGTGTAATGCAGATTACATTCGAATTGATGAGATTAATAAGCTTAGCGATGAGGAAGTCGCAGCTAAGGAAGCTCATGCAAAAGAGATAGAAGCAAATAAAGTGGAAAAGACAATGGCAACACCTTTAGTGGATCCAAATGCTAAAGAGACTGCTACTTATCTTGAGTACAACTTACAGCCAGTAAGTAATAAGGCTGGAACAGTTGTAAACAATCCACAGATAGGTGAGAAAATTCACTTAAATGCTAACCCGGAAAAAACTAATTATTTAAACCAACTGCATGATGAGCATGCTGCAGGTTTTAATGGTCCAGAACTTCCATCTGTTGTGAATGATCCTGTGTACACAGGTGAGAATGGAAGAACATATAGAAAGGCTGCAATCGAATCTTCAAGAGATGGCGATGTTTCAGCTACAGTATGTGGTGATAGTTGGGCAAATGAAACATACTGGATTCTACTTGATACCACTAACTGGTGGGCGTGGGGATCTGATGGCTGGGTAAATCATACTGCCGGTAATAACGCATGCGAAGACTGGTCTGCAACCGTTCCAGCTGGTAACTATCTATTTATTCTAGCTGACTCATATGGTGACGGCGGTGGAACTGCCGATATTTCAGTTAATGGTGAGTATGTAGGCTCAGTGGCTTGTGCATCTGGTGATGCTCTAAGTCCTTATTCAAATTTATATGAAGCAGCATTTGGATTTGATGTAACTGATCCAGAGGTTCCATGTTTTGATACTGATAATGGAGCTACTGATGCTTATGGTGATGGCTGTGACGGTTATACACTTTACCCATCATGGTGTAGTGGATACGATGATGAAGATTTTGTTTCAGCTGACATGTGCTGTGCGTGTGGCGGTGGAACTTCAGAAGCACCAGCTACTGCTGTAACCTTTGACCTTGATGGTCTTGGTGACTGTGGCTTTGTTTCTGTAACAGGTACATTTGATGGCTGGTCTGGATGGGGTGCTCATACTGATAATGGTATGACTGCAACAGTGCCTGCTGGTGATCATGAGTTTGTAATTTTATGTGTAGATACAGCATCTAATGCTGAGTGGTATAATGACATTTGGGGTAATTCAACTGTATACAATGCACCTATCGATGGTGACTGCTGGAACGGTGATTATGACTATGCCAACTATACTCTAACAACAGCTGGTGAAGCTTCAATGATAGTTTCTTACTGTGCAGGTACATGTGATGCTGAATGTGCTGTTGCATGTGACGGTACAGAATACGATGTTACATATGATGGTGCATATGCATCTGAAGTTTCATGGGATATTGATGGTCAAAGTACATCCCCTGTTTGCTTATCAGATGGCAACCATACTTTAAACGCATATGATTCATATGGTGACTGTTGGGATGGAACTCTTACTTTCACAGATGCTGATGGAAACACTGTTTCTGCATCATGGCCTGGCTGTGGTTTTGGCGGAGGCTCTGTAGCATCTTTTGATCTTTGTTTCGGTCCTGATTGCGCACCTCCAACATGTGATGATGAAGCTGCGTGTAATACAGGTGATGAAGGTGACTGTACATATGCAGACACTGGATACAACTGTGATGGCAGTATAGCTGATGGTTATCATGTTGATTGTGTTGGTACAGTAGCTGCTGACGCCTACTTAAGTTACATAGGTGATGGCTGGTGTGACGATGGTTCATGGGGCGTAGATTACCAGTGCTGTGATTATAACTTTGATAACGGTGACTGTGGTGATGCCATGGGCTGCGACGGAGTTGCTGCTGATTGTGGCGGCGCAGTTGCAGATGACTGCGGTGAGTGTGCTGGTGATAATTCATCATGCGCTGACTGTGCAGGCATTCCAAATGGAACAAACTTTTCAGACTGTGCTGGTAACTGTCTAGCTGAGTCACTACTAAGTTGGATTGGTGATGGCTTCTGCGATGACGGTGCATGGGGCGCAGACTTTACATGTCCTGAATTTTCTTGTGATGCTGATGACTGTGGTCTTGTAGACCAGGGTGATGGCACATGTGGATCTGACCTTCCTGCTGACTGTGCAGGTGTACCAGGTGGTGATTCATTTGAAGATTGCGTTGGAACATGTTTAGCTGCATCATACATGTCTTGGCAGGGTGATGGTTACTGTGATGATGGCTCATTTGGTGTTGACTTTGTGAGCTGTGGTGACTTTAACTGTGATAACGGTGACTGTGGTACTGAACTTCTAGAAGACGGTACTTGTGGTACACCTCCAACATGCTCTGACTACACTATCACTGTTGATGGTGGTTCATGGCAGAGTGAGATCTCTTGGACACTTGACGGTGGCCTATCAGGTGGAGCGCCATACAGTGGCTCTGCGTGTTTAGAAGATGGAGATCACGTACTTTCAGCCTGTGACTCATACGGTGATGGCTGGAATGGTAATACATTTAATGTAACTGATGCAGATGGCAACCTAATAGCGGTTCTAGAACCTGCTGCTGGTGACCCATGTGAAGATCTTACGTTCACAACAGGTGGCGCTGCTCCTGTTTATGGATGTATGGATCCTGCTGCTCCTCAGTATAACGCTGAAGCAACTCAAGATGATGGAAGTTGTGCCTATGTCGGTATGGACTGTGGCTACTTCGATGCGTACTTCTCAGGTTGGGCAGCTGGTTGTTCAGTAGTTCATTGCTACTTTAATGTTGAATCAATGCTTGGTGATGGCTTCTGTGAGCAGCACTACGCAGATGACGATGGCGATGGATACGCTGAAGCTAACCACGGATTAGCATGTGAGTACTTCGGATGCGATGGTGGTGACTGTGTAGACTGTGCTGGTGACTGTCTTGGAACTGATGATAGCTGCCTTTCTTTTGGCTGTACAGATCCAAATGCACCAGAATACGATGAAACAGCTACTGACGACGATGGTTCATGCTGGGCAGAGTGTTCTGCCGCTGGCGGTAATGGAACCTGGGTCGGAGATGGATGGTGTGACAGTGTAAATAACTTTGACGGTTGTACCTTTGATGGCGGTGACTGCTGTCCTGGCGACTGTGTAAGTGCTACCTATGATTGTGAAGAATGGGGTGGTGACTGTGCTGATTGTGTAAACCCTGATTCTGCTGATAACGCAGAAGATGGTCAGTGTAATGACTACAGTGGTGGATGTACAGATCCTAATGCTGACAATTATGATCCAGATGCAACAGAAGATGATGGCAGCTGCCTATATGGTGGTTGTGCTGAAGGCACTGTTGCCGGATGTTCAGAGCAGGATATTGCTGATGGCGAATGTGCTTCAGCAGGTTGGGTAGGTGATGGCTACTGTGACGGTGCAGCTGAGCAATATGGTGTTAATCTATGCTGCTACGATAATGATGGCGGTGACTGTTCTCCTGCAGAATGTGGTGATGGTGGAGAATGGAATAGTGATATCACAGGTCTTACAGCAACAGGGGTAGACCTTTATGGCTACTCAGCTATTGCGTGGGATTGGGATGATGCAAATGACGGCGAAGATGCTCCTTCAGAGGGTGAATGTGGAGACCTATGGACTTCATGTCTTTCATTCTTAGAAGGCTATGACGCTGCTCTTGCAGCTGAGTGTAATGACTGTGGTGCAGGATGTACAGGTGAATTACTTGATGGACTCACCGATGATTGTTCTGCAATTGTTGCATTTGTATTCACTGGACTCTGTGGCGATCCTTGCGCAGATGGTGGTGATGGCGGCGCCGATGATGGTGGCGATGATGGTGGTGATGTTACATGTGAAGACGGATCAGCTCCATTGATAGATTGTGCAGGCATGGAATTCTGTAATGAAGACTGTGTTTCTGGAAACTACGATGGATGTGTAGATGGTGAATCTACTTGGATTGGTGATGGCTATTGTGATGATGGTACATGGGGCATGGTGTTTGCATGTGCTGAGTACGATTGTGATGGCTGTGACTGTGCAGGTGAAGATGGAGGATTCTCAACAGATGGTTGTTCAGCTGATTGTGATTACTCTGCACCAGATTCAGAAGCATGTGCTGCATCATTTACTATTTCAACAGGAATGGATTTTGATGGTGATGGTTATGAAGATGACTGCTATACAGATGGCACAGGATACTTGTTCTTTGATTGGACAGGAGACTGTTTAGCTACAGCTGTAGCAGGAGCTGGATATGACCAAGATGGTGAGTGTGATGCCGATACAGGTGTTGGCTGTGACTTTGAAGCAGGTGACCCTGAAGACTTCTCATCACTAGGATTTACTTCAGGCTTCTATTGGTATGGATGGGACGCTAACTACTCTGACTACTGGACAATCTCTTTCGGAGATGTTTCAGCTAGCCAAGAGGCGACTACAGGTGACTGTGACCCAACTGCTGATGGTGGTGGTGAAGGTTGTTTAGATACTCAGTTTGACTGTGGTGATGGACAGTGTATCCCATTATCATACTACTGTGATGGTTCATCTGAGTTCTGTAATGCAACTTGGCCAGCTGATTGCGCTAATGGCGCAGACGAAGGTCTAGAAACTTGTGGTTACGCAGATGAATGTGAAACTGGAGATGATGGTTCCGGTGATGATGGCGCAGGTGATGATGGCGGTGAGGGTTGTGTGAACGACGACTCAACAACAGATTCATATGGCGACACATGCTCATCATGGTATGATGACTATGAAGGACCAGGATCATCCGGTTGCACAGGCTCATATGATGATGATGACTTTATTGCATCAGAGCAGTGCTGTGTTTGTCAAGGTGACCGTGATTCAGAATCAGACGACTTAGTGAATAATATTCCTGGGTTATCAACTGATAAGAAAGTAAATCTTAAGTTGAGAGCTGAAGCAATCACACACTACAAGAAGACAAATAGAGAAATAGCTCCTGTGGGTAAAGTATTCCACGGAGAAACAACTGATAAGACAATTGCATTTGTTGATCAGCATGGTGAGATTACATATATAGCTAACGGTCCTACTGATGAAAGAGTAGTACTTGGCTATAATATTGATGTTACATGTGATTCATGTCTTGGTGGATATCCATGGAGTGGATCATTTGGAACTGGTGGATTAGAATCAGAACTAACAGTATATGGTTTTGATGATGGTTCAGTTGCGTGTGGTAGTGTTACTGCTATATCAACACTCTACGGTCCAGGTAATACATCTGATCCAGCGTGTGCAGCGGCAGGCATTGAAGAGGGTTGTCAGTTCTTTGATTGCTCTGGTCAAGAAGCATGTGGCTACGAAGGCTGGGTAGGCGATGGCTACTGTGATGACGGTGCATTTGGATTCTTCTTCGATTGCGAAGAGTTCGCATGTGATGCAGGTGATTGTGAAGTAGCTTGTTGGGATGGTTCTGTAGCATGTGGTGCTGCAAATTGCCCTGAAGAGCCTTCATGTACTGCAGGTGATGTAAACGGTGACGATGATGTAAACGTTCAAGATATCGTTGTAATGGTTGGATATATCCTTGATGGTTCAAGTGCTGATGCAGTTGAATCATGTGGAGATGCTAACGGAGACGATACTGTAAACGTTCAAGACATCGTTGTTCTTGTTAACGTTATCCTTGGCGGAAGAACAACTTCTGATGCTACTGAAGCTACTTTGAACATCAACGATGGAATCGCAAGCTTAGATGCGAACGGTTTTGTTGGAGCGGTTCAGATGACTAT
>CEOP01248763.1_pt1 | contig 17700 bp, 22 predicted proteins | sample 361301 | NCBI WGS metagenome assembly CEOP01 (sample SAMEA2619548, study PRJEB7988) | marine metagenome | biome: marine biome (ENVO:00000447); feature: deep chlorophyll maximum layer (ENVO:xxxxxxxx); material: "saline water (ENVO:00002010), including plankton (ENVO:xxxxxxxx)" | depth 55 m
ATGATATGCGGGCGCATGGCGATCCCCTAGCCAGCGAGTGTCCTTTAGGCAAAAATAATCCGCCCCCCATTTTTCCGCATAATTCTTCGCTCGATCATTTCCGTAATCATAAAGAGGTTTAGAATATTCAAATCTCTTTTTTCCAGAAGTCCACGCTCCATTAGGGGGAATGCTAACTTGAAACATTAAATTTTTATTTTGCATTTATAAGGGCTATTTGCGAGGTAAAATTTGACCAGTAGATAAATAATGTTTGGCAACTTCAGCTCTTACGGCATCAGGTTCATTTGCAACATGAAAAATAAAAGGGCGGTTTTTTAGTCCATATTCTTTTCCGGAATTAAATTTCATTCCGACCTTCTTCATTCCTTTTTCGAATTTGCTGCAACCATCTAATATAAAATATCTATTTTTATAAAACTCTTGGAAGATGCCAAAGGGTATTATTGCCGACTTGTCTCCTATATTTAAGCTATTCTTGCCAAGCATATAGCGCAGGCCTCCTTGGTCTTCATAGTGGAGCTTCTTTCCTTTTTTGCGAACCTCATCTGAGTAGCCCCATTCTTTAAGAAACTGCTTAGTGTAGTTAGAGTTTTTTGCTATAAAAACTCCAGAGTTTACAGCGGCGCGAAAGTCCCATTTCCATTTAACTTTCACGTCATAACTAAATATAAAATTTTTATCTTTATGCAGATGAATTAAATTTGTAATAGGAGGGCTGTCTGTATAAAAAAATGCATCTGCATCAATCCATGCTATATAATCATAATCATCTATGTGCTTTAAGGCTAAAGGGATTCTTTCCCAGTTGGCACACCTATCGATGTAAGACCTTTCGCTTGACTTAATTAAGGTGTAATCGTGTATGTCACAATATTTTTGGTTAAGCTTATAAGTTATATCCCCATAATTTTTTATAGAGTCATTATACCACATTAAAACCGCTATTTTCATATATTTTCGTTATGTATTATATTGGTTTTTATATGTTTTTAAAATATTCATGATTATTTACTTTTCAAACTTGTATTTGAAGTGCTCTATGTCCAGCGCATATCTCGATCCTATAATATTTTTAGTTTCGTCAGAGTAATGAGAGCGAAAGCAGGGCCGGTTAGAGTGCTCTGTTTTAGCTCTTGGGTATTGAACGTCAGAAAAATTAGACGAAAGTAAGTTGGATTTCATAAAAGAAACAGTATCATTAAAAAGGTTTTCAAACCTTATTACACTATCAAGGCAAGATTTTTTATTAATTGCGCAATAATGATGAAGGGGGTCAACGTCTTTTGTTCCAGATTTAACATAATCCTCAAAAGAAATGTGTTGGTTTTTCATGTAATACATTGAAACCACCCTATCCCAAGGATTTCTAATATTCATAACCTTGTGGTATGTATTAAAGATCTCGGCGCCTATGTTTTTTAAAATATATTTCGCAGGTCTATGATTCTTAAAATTCCCTTCTTGATAATTTCGAGCTTCATGACCTTCGACTGCAGGCTTTATAAGAGTAACTATATCATCTGGACCGCAATATTTCTCAAGAAGCAATTCAGTGGAAGTTCCCGCAACCTTTCCGGCTTTTATATAAATAAATTTATGTTTATGAGAGATTATCATGATTTAAAATGTTTAGACTGAGAAAGTTTGATACCGAAATCTATGAAATTATCTACACTACGCACCCTTTCTTGGGGTGAGTAATCAACGCGATTAACTGATGATATAGGAAATTCTTTCATTACGCGAATCATCTCTGGCTTTTTGTAATGTTCTATTACTTTGTAATAATCTTCACAATTATACAAAATAAAATCAAAAATAAAGTCTTCAGGAACAAAAGGGTCAAATAAAGAATGTTTTAAAGAAGTAGGAACCCCGAAGCAAAAATCAGGCAAAAAAACTTTGGATACCGTGTCGGACGCAAGGGCCGCCATAAAAGAAAAAGAGCTATTTGATAATATTAGATTAGGAGCTTGAACTAAAGTGCTAAAATCTTCTTCTATAGATTTTGACTGAACCGAAATGGACGGAAATTCTTGTTGAAGCAGACTAATAACAGGGTTTTTAAAATCAGGCTCAGTAACGATTAAAGGGTGAGAAAAACCATGATCTAAAATAACTTTTTTGTAAAAAGAGAAGGGTGGTTGAATGTGGTCCCACTCGGCTCTTCTAGATAGAGGGAACTTTTCAAAATCAAAAAGGTCTCCAGATCTTATATGTATAACGACATCATGACGGGGAGAAACTTTAGTAAGCTTAAGTAAGGGTTTTACTTCAGACCTTAAAAAAAAAGAAGACTCTTTTAAAGATGCTATACAATCTTTCCCAAAAACTTTTGCAACTTTAGATTTATTAAAAAAGTTTTGAGCGGGAAAGTCTGAATAAGTAAGATTCGAAGATTTGGAGTAATCTAAATGCAGGATTTTAAAAATACTATTTTTTTTATTTTTCTCTATTTCTATTCTTCCAAAATTTGCCTTAGAAACTTTGATTGCATTACATAGCGCATAAAGGAGATTACCTAATCTTCCGATAGCTTTAACTTTATAAATGCGGGGTTCACCCATCAATCCAGAGCCCTTGATCTTTTAATTTTTCAGATGTTTGGTCTTCTGTTTTGCCTGATACTGGGTGCGCAACATAGGTGTGCTCGTCAGGAAGACCGCGAACGACAATAGAAGAGGGTAAAACTTTTATATCAAGCAAATCTTTTACAAAGATTTCCTTAGACCCGTCTTCGATATTTTTAGATTCATACTCCCTGTCCAAAATAGAGTAAAAATTAAACCACATTTGATCGTCCCCTCCTCTGTGCCTTGAATAAGGAACTAGTTCTTCGAAAAATCGTAACGATTTGTCTGTAGGATTGATTCCAAAAAATCCTGTACACATGGTGTAGCCTAACTTTTCCCATACTCTAGGGGGGTAGCATTTCTTTTTTTCAACAAGAGAAAATACAACATCAAATTTATCGAAATGAGACTCAACTTGACTAATGGGGTCCTTTAACCATATGGCATCAAGGTCAGAAAATATAACAGGTTCTCTTAATCTGGCAAACTCTCTAAATAGAAAAGTTTTTGCTCTCGCAATTTTCTTAAATTCTTTCCCGTTTAGGATTTCTTCCTCTAAAAAAAGAGAGATATCAAATCTTTCGTCATAAGTGCAATTAATACCTTTAGGCTCCAAATAATCCTTAGCTTCCTTTTCAAGACAATAAATGGTATAGTTATCTATGCCGAGTTTTTTGATTCCCCTTACCCAGTTTTCGGCAATAGATAAGTAATTAGTGTCTACAGTAGCTACAATTTTCATAATAAATATTTTTGAGAAAAACCTTCAATGCTTAAGTTATGTATAATATTATCCCAGTTAATGTCTTTACACTTATCTTTATAGAAAGATCCTAAAGAATCTAGAGTGACGTCATCCCACGAATCAACAAGAAAAAAAGGAAAGCCTTGGGAAACAAGATCTTGATGGGCGGGAATATTTAATACAACAGGAACAGAGCGAACCAAAAGAGCTTCGTATAATTTTGGACATTGTACTCCAGCACCTTGAGGGCAAAAGAAAAATTTATAACGAGAAAGATTTTCAAAATACTCAGTAGGCTTCCACCAGCTTCTTTGGACCCAATCATTATTTTCACAAAATTTTATAAGTTTTTTACGAGCGGGATGAGCCTTGTCTAACTTGGGCCAATGGTGGCCCCAAGCAGCCCCAATTAATTTCTCTTTGGGATATGGATTATTAATAGTTTCTAGGACTTTATCGCCTCCGGCCTGTAAAAAATAAGCAAAATTTACTCCCATAGGAAAAGCTTTGATGGAATCATGCGAAACATTTTTTGCCTCAAAATATACATCAGAAAAATGGGCGGAAACCTCTTCTACGATATGCAAAACTTTGCTTAGCTTTTCGTCGGCTCCTCCTACAACTAAAACGCCTCCAGTAGAAATATTTTTAATATTATTACGAAGAGTTCTAAGACTCTTAGCTTTTGAATGACACAAAACATGATTACTGGCATCACTTTGATGTGTAATTTTACCCCAATATATAGAAGTGCCAAAAAACTTGCACACCGAAGGTAAAAGATTTAACAAAGACTTGTCAATATAAGGTGGATAATCCCAACCACCAAACTCTCTAGGTTTATATCGAAAATTAAGAACTTCAAGAGAAGAATTCATTCTAAAGATTTTTTTGCTCGCTTCTTAAGCTTGCGAAGTCTGGACTCTTCTTTTTCGGCAGCAATACGTTTTGTATATTCTATTTTGTTTTTAATGACATCAGGGTCAATAGACTTCCATGAGCCAAGCTTCCATAAGTAAGCTTTTTCCTTGTGGATTTTTCCGCAAAAGTTAGTACGAAAAACTACTTTTTCAGCAAACTGACTGACTCCAGCAACAAAGAATCGGGCGGTAGACATGAAGCATAAATCTGCATCCGTATTTTCATTGGAAACTATTTTTACTTTAAGCCCGGCGTCTTTGCTCTGGCCAACCAAATCTTGAGCTGCCTCTAAACTTTTAGAGGCAGCGTTTTTATTATAAAAATATCGATTAATAGTTTCGTCAGCACCAAAATGCAAAGCAGTAACTATAACTATTCTGTTGATTTCTGGAAAAGCCTCGAATGGAGCATTAACAAAAAAATCTTTATAGTGATTTGATGACTGAGAGGCTCGCTTGGCTTGGTTTCCCGGAGCTTCAGGATCCCATATATCTCCTAGCCTCATGTGCACAACTAAATCAGTAGGTTTAGCTGTATCATATTTATGTTTATAAGTGTGATTAATTACTATTTCCTTAAGTGTGTCCCAATCTGGTTTTTTAGTTTTCCTTGTCAGATAATCGTAAAGAATAGTATTTTTATAATTTGGGTCGCTTAAAATAGCATGGCAATCTTGCTCTAATCGATTTTGTCCTTTTTCCAAAATAATATCACCCATTCTGTAGACAGAATTTTCTTTTAAAATTTTAATTTGATCAATCATATTCATTCGGGGTTACAATCCAGCCCCTTCCTTTTTTGGTAGCTATTCCGTGCTTTAAAATAAGCTGACCGAAGAAACTATTTTCCCCAGATTTATTAAGTTTTTTTCCGTTTGAATTGTTACACCAATGTATGACACTCCAATCTGGTTCTGGGCGCCATTTAATACTCCATGCTGGGCCAACCGATTTAAAATTGCTAGATTCTTGTGACATTTTTAAGTTGTTTTTTCTTAAAGCTCCTTGAAATACGGATCTGGTATGGCCCCAGCGATAAGGCCCGGCCTCTTCTTTGTTATAAAATACTTCTTCCAGTCTTGAGGCAATATCTAGATAAACTTGGCACGGAGGCGTATGCCCATAAAATAAATCTATGTTCGCAATCCAATAATCTGAGGGGTTGGGAGGAGGTTTAAGCCAATAAATATCTAAATCAGAAAACCAGCCTCCCTTTTCACCTATTAACAAAAAAGAAAACAAATCTTTCCAGTGAGCGTAACTGTTTTTAAAGGCGAAAAGAGACGATTCGGGGAGTATCTCTCTAGCGTCCCGAGAAACAACCTCGGGATATTTAAAGTTATCATAAGACCAAACATGAGGAGTAAACCCTTGCTCTATCCAAGACGCTACCGTCAATCGCTGAACAATTCCGAAAGGAATATTTTGAATAGGCCAACATAAATTAACTATTTTATTATTTTTCATAATTCAAAAATTCTTCCATTTGTGAGATTCATGTTCATACTTAAAGTTTAACTTGACCATCTTTTCTTTGGGACAAAACATTCTTAACGCGTTTGATAGAATTACATGATCGCCCCATCTCCATTTTTTAATTCCATTTAGGGAATAAATATGATCAAAATAATCTTTTACCTTTTGTTTTCTCCAGAAATTTAAGTCGGTAATCCAAAAATTACTATAATGATGCCAGACATTAATATCTTTTTCTTTGCACAAAGTTTTTATGTTTTTAGATTTTATATAATCAAGAACTGCAGGTGGAAAAGTTTTTTTTGTGGGGCCATGTATGTCTTCCTTTTCATGAATATATCCATAAATTAAATTATTGTCTATAAAGGAATCGACATCGAGGCTTGATCTTAAAAAACTATCATCATCAAGCCGAATACAGTAATCATATTCTGCTAGATAGTGTATAAATTCCATGCCGTAAAATAAGCACATTCCTTTGTATCCGATCACCGAATCCTTTCGATAGGAGTTTAAAAGGTTTTTGGTAGGATTATCCCAGATATTAATAAACTTAAGCCCGGGATCTTGATTTTTTAATTTTTCAATTTGATTTGGGGCAAAATTTCTATCATTAAATATAATATTATCAACATCATAAGAGCATTTCAAAAATTGTGAAATCAGGGAATTTCTTTTAAGAACGTTTCTTACCGTCTTGTGATGACAAAGGCCAATAATTGCAATTTTTTTGCGTTTCATTTTTAGTGATATGAATCTAGTTTAACTTTGTTGGTCAATGAGTTCCACTCGTGTGAAAAATAAGAAGGCTTATTAGTAAAAGAGTCTAAAGAAAAATACAAATCAGCTTGATATTCTTCTATAAAAGTATATCCGTGACCACAAAGAATATTTTTTATTTCAGAACTGTTTTTGTTTGATTCAATTATGATATAAGAAAATTGATATAAAGAAAAGTCTAGACCTTCTAAAACTTTAATCTCAGAACCCTCGACATCAATACTTAAAAAATCTATTAAGGAGGGAGCTTTAAATTCTTTTAAAATTGAAGTTAAAGTTTTGCAGGGTACAATATCACCATCAGGACTTACTTTAGAGCCTGCCCCGGAAGAACCTTTTTTGAAAGATAACTCTCCATCGTAATTAAAAACCGCAGATTCCATCAAAATAGCTTGACGAGATTTAATTAAATCATTTATGAGTTTTTTATTCGGTTCTACAAGAATACCTGACCAATCATAAGCTTGCTCAAGAAAAAGGGTGTTGCTCATATAGCCATTTTTTCTGTGAGACGCGCCGACATCCACAAAAAAACCTTTTTTAGATTTTAACGATTCTTCGTTAGAGAGCCAAAGATCTTGACCGAACTGACTGTAGTAAAGAATGCTCATAGGTTATTTTTGAAAGTCTTTAGATTTTCGTTTAAATCTTTATCTAAAGTCAGTGGGGTGCGAATAAGGTTTTTAGAGTATTTCGTTGATAAATCTTCTCCTATTAAATTAATTTTTTTCATAAAATTAAGCGGAAGCTCTTGATTGAGGCGCGTATTATAACGATTAACGGAAAGAGAATCAACTCCGGTAACTTCTGACAAAAAAGAAGAAAATTCTTTGCTTATATCAATAATACTAAAGTTATTTTTGCCTTTAAAAAAATCGAAGCATTGTTGATAAAAATCGCAACGTTGTTTGATAAAGCCTTCGGCAGTACAAGAGCTAAAATTAAGAGGGTCAAAATAATCTGTTGTTGGCGGGTCGATTTTTTTTACAAAGGCCCGAAAATAAAAATGTTTAAAGCGAGACTCTATCCACTGGTTTAAGGGTCGAGTATTAAGAATAAATAATGATTTTGGATATAAATTATAAATGTAATTTATGGAATCTATACTAATATGACGCTCATACCAATCAGATAAAACGTCATTTTTTAAAAGACACTTTTTGATAGCTTTAAGGTTGTTGCCGGGTATGCCATGGCAAGACTTAAGCCCAGACTTAATAAAAGACTTATGAAGAGAAACCGTAGCAGTTTTTTGAAAGCCTAAAAAGATTATTTTTTGAGTACTAGAATTCATAATCAAAATATTTTATATCTTTTTCGTATAAATCACGAACATCTTCTTTAGTTTTGTCTGTGTAATATTCAGAATAATGAAGGCCGCCAGCTTTATGACCTTTGCGCTCAGCGTGGGGCAGCTCTAAATTGTCTAAACTAATTGCTTTGGCAACATAAGCAAAATCCTCTTTTAGGTTTTCAAATCTACCAACAAAATCCAAGTCTTCATCTAATAAATTTAGGTAAACTGCATTTTTTACATGACGAGAAGATGAAAGATCGACTTTCTTGTAAAACCTGCGATCTCTTTCAATCGTAATGGGATAACCAAAACGATGCTTATAACCCTTGAAGCCGTCATCTTCTGAAATCTTTAAAGGTTTTTGTGATTTGTCTAATTTAACATGCCAAGTCCCGGGGTAAGATTTGGCCATCGAAACCATCCGATCCCAAGGGTTTCTTACAAAAGAAAACTTAAAATAATTGTCCCAATAATCAGCATACAAGGTTTTGGCTTGAGAAGCTAAAATATGTTTTTCTCTACGCTCATCGCTTTGCCATAAGTCATATCCAGCAATGGCTTTTTCCATACTGGTTCCTCCGCACCTTTGTATGTGAACAAAAATGCATTTGTGTTTGTGGCAGATCATGGTTTTGAAAAAGAAAATTTAGGAAAGTCTTTTTCAAAAGAATCTCTGATAATTTTCATAGCTTGAAGGCTGTTAGATTTATTAGAATAAGAAAATAGGTTAAAGTCTTCTGTATCGCAAAGGTAGTGATCGGTACCGTACGCACTTTTGAACATATGAAAAGCCTCTGGGCCAAAAAAGAAAGGCTTCATTACGGAAAAATTTTTGACTTTTTCCATGATTAAGGTTGAAAGTCCTGCCTGTTCGACAGGAATAGCATTTTTGTAAATATTTATTTTTTCATTTACCTTTTCGTACATGGGCAAGATATTATGTTTAATGATATCAAAAGCAAAAGGAGTCATAACCAAAAACCCGCTATTAAAATAAGGATAAATGATAGATTTTGGAATCTGCCAAGAATAAGAAGGCTCAGATACTTCATTAGTTTTTTTTATACATTTAGCCCATTTAATTTTTAAATTAAGTAATTTTTTCCTGTCAATCGAACTATTCTCTAAAATGAATTGCTCATATTTATGATTACACCTCTGCTTTCCAACGCAATGCGCAGAAAAATCATTATCTTTACAGCTTTTAAGTAAGTCAGAAAAATCAGATAAAAATATAAAGTCAGTATCTAAGTAAATTATTTTGTTAAAATCTTTATAATTTTTAAAATGGCCAAAAAGATTATACTTTCTTAGCCAACCTTCCCTACCTTTTTTGCCGAGAATTGAAGGGCATTCGTTAACTGACAACTTAAGGGGCCCAAAATTGTTTTCTAAAAAATCAACTTGATTGCTTGAAAAAGAATCGTCGTTAACAGAAATATAAAAAAAAGAATTTTTAAGCGCTCCAGAGTTTTTCCGAAAAGAATATAGAAGTAAAACTAGTTGGTTGTACCAATAATTATTTGCGGAGGCTTCTACAGAAACGACAAAACAAAATTTAAAATTCATTATAACCGTAAAACCGTGTCGCTCTTAGTCGTTTTTTTAGCTTTATAGCCAAGTTGGTGAAATAAAGCTTTAATATTCTTAACTTCTTGTTGATCTGATAATCTATTGGTCTCAAATAAAATTTTAGAAGGCTTGTTGAAGCCATTGTTATTTTTATAAAAATCATAGACTCCTGACATTATAGTGCAATCGTGTCCTTCTGTATCAATTTTTAAAAAGTCAATGTCTGTAGCCTCGTTTTCTATAATTAGCTCACTGTAGTTCTTAAGGGGAACCTTATCAATTTTCACAAACTTTTTTAAGGTGTAAGGCGACCCCTTGAGGTTGCGTTTTTGTAAATGGTGGGGATGATAAGCTCCAATAGAATTGCAACCACTAACCCAATGGGGTAGCCCGTGTTCTTTTATTATGCTTGGGGGTATATAATAAACATCTACGTGATCGGACTTTTTGTCGTGGGTAATAGCTGAATGAATTTTTGTATGAAATGGCTTATCAGGAAGACGATCAAGGTAAGTTTTTACAGCATCAACCGAAAGGCCGCGAGTATCTTTCCGTGCCTTTTGGGTTAAAGTGTTAAAGTCAGAAGTGCCTATTTCAACAAAATCATATTTCATAACTGTAATTAAAACTTTCTAAATCTTTCTTGTAGTATTCATTTATACACTCTATTGCAGTGGGGGAATAATATTTTTTATAATTTTTGTGATTAGTTTTGAAGGTGTGAGGCAATTTATAATTAGGTAGCCCTAGTTTATTACACACTTCGGAAAATCCGTCCTGCAAATTTTCAAAACGAATAATATAATCCATCAGCAAGTTTCCTTTGTCGTCACTGATCCATGAATGCATTGTGCGTTTTACCATAGTGTCTTTAAAGCTATACCCCTTTTCTCCGGTAACCCATTCTGAAAAAGACATGTTTGTGTCAATGATTTTAGGGTCTTTAAGCCTCTCTACCCTGTAAAAATAATTAGAGACCAAGCGATCAAAAGGGTTCCGCACGGTAGTAAATTTAAAATACTCTGCAGGGTCTTTTTTGCATTGCTTGAGGAGTTGTAAAATCGTTTCGTGCTTTACTTTATGTTTTTCCTTAGGAATCTCAGCCAAATGTTTTAGCGTATAATCTACAGAAGTTCCAGCGGTTTTAGTAAGATGAACAAAGATAAACGGAGGGTCATGACTTATCATTATAATAAAACCCCCCAGTTAAAACTATTGACAATAAGTCTATTATTTTCTATATTGTCTTTTGATATTTTTTTATTAGGGCCCTGTTTGTTGGGGTTGGTAATGTCATGTTCTAAAGAATACCCAACAGGATTTTCTTTGCAAATATAGTCTGCAGTAATATGCGGATCTTGTTTTCTATTAGTTTGATTGCTTATTCGAACCTCTTCTAAGCCAAAATATTTTTTGCAACGCTCGCTAAAATCAGTGTCATCATATCCCCACCCTATAAAACTTTCATCATACCCTTTAATGTCTTCAAAATATTTCTTTAAAATAGATACCCTTCCAGAGCAACCTCGACCCCCGCGCACCCTGCAAACTATATCTGGATTTTCTTCAAATTCGGCACGTAAATATTTAGCATAAAACTTACCTGTAAAATTATCGGCATCTAGCCAACAGATTATATCTCCAGTAGCATACCTTCCGGTAATGTTTTTTGTGATAGACATGGACCATTTTTCGGGGACAGCAGTTTTAATATAAGTAACTATTTTTTTGTCGATATACTCAGTTAAATTTTCCGCAACCCACTCGTCTAGGTTATCAGGGCTGTTGTAGTTTAGAAGGATAAAGTTTACGTCACCATGAGGGAGATTATCTTTGATGTTTTGTAGGTAAGTTTCCTCCAGCTGGTGAGCTCTGCCCATACAAGCAGTGCAAAACGTAATGCTATAAGACATCGTCAGGGAAGCTAGTAAATTCGACTTCAAGGTTTTTTTTCCACTCTTCCCACTCTTGCAGCTTGTAAGCAAGCAATTCGCATCTATCCCGCCAAAACTCAGCGCAATGGCGGAGATCGTCGTTAGCTAGCCGCAGCTCTTCTAGAGAGGCAATTTGATCGTCTATTTTACCGCAAGTATACTCCGGCATAGAGGGGGCGTCTTTTGCGTTACGTTCGTAATAATTAAGTTTTTCTTTAGGAATTTTCATAAGAATAATTAAATATTTCTATATCTTCTCTGTACAATTCTTGAATTTTATCTAGGCTTTGATCATTGTAAAAATGAGAATAATGAGGATGCTTAGAGGCGTTTGTAACTTCAAAACCGGCAAAAGGTATATCTATTTTTTTGCAAACATCTATTAATCCCTGCTCTAAATTTTCATATCTAATGATATAATCCATTTGATTCTGGCCGTCGTAAAATAAATATTCTTTCATTGCGGGCATATTTTTTCCGAGACCGTTTTCAAGGAAATGCGCCTTGTCTACATTTTGCGAAATTCGAGGAAAAGTATAGCAATACCAAGACACCATCCTTTCCCAAGGATTTCTAACCACAGCAAACTTAAAGTATTCACTTATAGGACGTTCTAAAATATCAGCATTTTCTATATAAGGGCCTATCCATTCATGTTTTCTACATATACCAAGCTCGTTCTCTACTTCAAAGTCATTTAACTTTCCATCTTTATGAGACTCTCTGTAAATCTTGTCGTCAGAGTATGGCATTAAAACTTTTTGAACTGCATTGCCTGCAGTTTTTGGCACATGTATGAATAAAAACTTTTTTGAATTAGACTTCATTTTTGAATTTGAAAAAGCATATGTTGGTTATCATCTGGCATATTCATTCGGGCAGGCAAACTAAATGTACTATGCTGAGTATACATAATTTTATTACACTTAGTCATTAAGAGCATATCTATAATACTATCCTGAAAAGAAACTATAGGGTTAAGAGAAGCATCAAAATGAACGCCACCAGACCCCTCTTCTGGTAAAGTTTTTGGAGTAGCTGTAGAATTAGGAAACTCTTCTAATAAGAGCTTTTCACCTAAAGGTGTATCAGAAAATATTAAGAAATCACACTGATCCCAGTGTTTGCCTAAAAATTTCTTAGATTCTTTTTTAATTGTTTTAACACCGTCTTCACAACTAACCCAATTAGCTCCACGCCCCATAATGGTTTCTCCGTTGCCGTGCCGAAAATGAATAGCCACAGTATTAGGTTTTATATACTTGTCCGTGGCAGCTTTAAACCTTTGCTTAATAGAGCTGTTTAAAGGCAGTTGATTAAAAAAAGACCAGTAATTAAAATTAAAACTATTAATCCTTCTTAATTGTGGGTAATACTTGTTAGCTTGACCAAAGCGCATTGAGGTTCTTATAAAAGAACCTGAATTTAATATAGCTTCAACATTACCCGACTCTTTTGCGTCTTGATCCAAAACGGGCAGGTGGTCTGTGTCGTATGGGTGGCCATCTTCTGTTTTGGGACCTAAGTATAAAGACGGAAATTCTTCTGGAAGATGAAAGTTAACCCCTTCAATTTCAGGGGGAAGTTGGAATATGGAATTATAAAGATTAATGTGATGCCTATGATAGGAATCATAATCTTGAATAGTATAAGGTAGCCTCCTCCAATCAATAATGACATCCATATCATGTTTTTTGGCTACAAACCAAGAGCCGGCTAAATTTAAAATAGCATCACCCAGCCCGCATCTTCTATCAGTAATTATATATTTCATTTAAAAAGAAGTAATTGTTAATTTTTCGTCTTTTAAACCCCAGTTTTCTGGGTTATTATTAGGGAAAAGATATTTTCTTACATCTAAAGGGTTAGTCCTGCGCACACCTTCTTCTTTGGCGTGAGGCTGAGTAGCGTCGTTAGAAGCTCCTTCGTCCCTACCATGAAATTGATGATAAAAATCAGCATCAATACGAAGACCTAAGTTATATACATCTTCATTAGCTGCAATCCTATTCATCATTTCAGTGTCCATACTGTTCATGTATACAAGTTTTTCATTAAAACCCTTGTGCTCTAAATAAAGATCTTTTTGTACCATCATCACTCCAACAGCACCGCCGTAAAAAGGAAAGATTTGACCGCTTGCCAAAAGACGACTGTAATGATTGTGTTCGTGGCAAATATCCACTGATTTAGAAAGTTTTTGATCGTAAATATAATCGCGAAAACAAGAAAGATCAGACTGTGATTCGTTTAAATTTCTTCTACTGGAGAAAGCGGCTCGAGGCCACTTAAAGCCAAGATCTTTTATTTCAAAATCTTTATAAAACCAATTCATAAAACGCTGCCCTACAAGAGTATCTTGATCGATTCTAGCAAAATGCTCACCCGACATGTTACGAAAACCGACATTCATGGCATGAACCTCAGAAAAAGGTGAGTCACCTTGATGTTTATCTGCTATATCTGGAGGAACCGTAACTACTTTAAGTAATCCTTTGGTAGCTGAAGAAAAACGATCTGAGGCGTCCTCTATTAAGGAATTTTTTCTAGAACACCAGTCAACCAAAACTACTTCAGACTCAGACTCTACGCTATTTTTGCGAATTATTTCGCATGTATGATTGACTGTGTTTAAGCATCTACCTACAGAGTCACCATTATAATTATCGTTACGAGAAACTAGTATGTAAGAAATTCTAACGCTCATGAGGTACAATCGATTTACAATTAAAGCAGAAAGCTTTTTGCGGAGGAGAAGAAACCTTTAAGCCTTTTTCTTTTTTAAGTAAAGGAAGATAAATATTTTTGGGGTTAACAATGCACTTGTCTAATTGAGTTAGGCAATGGTATAAAATACTAGGCCGTAAGGAATCATCTATATTTTCATTGTAAACAGTAGGGACAACATACGACTTTTTGTTCATCCAGTTAAATACATTATAAAGATGTAATAATATATCAACAGAATCAGTAATAACAAAAAAATTAGTTCGGCGATTTTTTATTTGAGCTTTATTCATTTGGGCTATAAATAAATTAATGTCTTCAAAATTACCTTCCTCAAGAACAACGCCAAGAGTATCTTCACTTATCTTGCGAGATACAGAAAAAACTTCAGCTAAAGCATCAGCAGGTAAATCAATTAATGGGGTTATATTAGTTTCTAAGTCAAAAGTTTTATAAAACATTGGTAATTTTGATAAAGGTATTTGGTCTACATAATAATTAAAAGAATCTAAGTAGGCTATTTCATTGTCTAAGTAGGTATGAAGTTGATTCAATTTTGACCTACCCCATGAAAGGGAGCTCTTAAATAAAGTATACACGAATTTAATGTATACTAATGTTTAAAATAGCATTTTTAAAGTCAGAAAACCTGAATTATGTTGGAGGTGCCGGAGTCCTTTTATGGATAAGCAAAGAAAGCCTCTTAACAAGTAGTTTAGCACCTTTTTTGATTAGAAGAGACATGGCTTACTATTATCATGGCATAAAAAACTCATCACAATAAGCAAAGCCTATCCGCTGCTAATCATTAATGCGCCATTATCTATCCAAACTCTTCCCTTGCTATTAGGGTTTGATTTTGGCAAACTATCATAATTAAGGATTACCCTAGAACCACTTAAGCAAGAAGAACCATTTACATGAAAAGTATATAATGGGTCAGAGACATTCACGCCAACTCTACCACTATCCGTAACAACAAAAGAAGTTAACGCGCCAGTGCCTATAGTAGCTTCGTTTTTAAGAAAACCGCTATTGCCTGTTACTTTTAGATATATGCCGCTTTCACCGCTAAATCTAGAATGACCAAGTGGCCCAATTGGTCTCCAATCATAAGTATTGTTTTCTCCTGTCTTTTCGTAAAGTTGATTATTATTAGAATCTAAATAATTAGTGCCAACAATTCCTGCGGCTTTTAGGCTTCCGCTGGGAGGGCCAGCGTCAGTTATAATAGGGCGTCTAATCCCTAAGTTAGAATTAACGAAATCTTCAAAAGCTCCCATAATTAGTTTTCAGAAACGACAAATTGAGCTGGATTTAAAACAGAAGTGTTTGCAGCTCTATTTAATTTATCTAAGTTAAAAAGGTGGTCTCCGGTGGAGCTGGTAATCCCCGCGCTATCAGTAATAACAAATTTATTATCAATATCAAAAGAATTAGTCATTTGTACGCCATCTCCTGTAATTTCAGGACTATAAATAGTTCCAGCATTAGGTCCCGAACCCCCTTCGCTAATATTTTCCATATTGACATTTGAGACTTGAGAGACAGAAGTTCCAATATAAGCTAATCCAGCACCAATGCTAGTAGGAGAAGCGCTAATAGTTCTTTCGCTGAAACCAACTAATGTATAATTTGGGTTTACGCTAATTACATTAGTTAATTTTCCAGCCAAATTTAATCCGCTAACAACCCAAGCAAAAGTACCCTTTGTGTCTGAATCTCTTACTGTTATGCGAAAATCATTTGCGTTTGGATTAATTCCAGAAGATGTATATATTAATTGAGAACCAGAAACTTGAGAAGAGTTTGTTTCCAAAGAGGGTATTTCAAGGAATTTTTGGTCAGAATTAAGATTAAAATTATCAGAAATTCCACCTGAAGAACTTTGAAGCTCTGAGGCAAGATTGGCGATAGATAAAGACATAGAAGAATCAGCAATATTTACAACGGTAGAATCAGAGCGCACCATTCCATTGCTATCTTTTGTAGCGGTAATAGTGAAATTATTTGAAGATATATTGTAACTTCCTGCTTGCCTAGAAACCGTTTTAGACGCTTCAAAAGTAGTGCTACTGGCTATTGTAAGATTGCTGTTTGGGCTACTGTAGGCAACGCTATCAAAAACAGAGACGTTATTAGAAACAGTGGCAGATTCAGCGTCTTTAAGTGCGTCTTGAGAACCGGGATAAGATATAGAAGAAATTGAAACAGATGGATAATTTGAATTATTAACTATGGCAGTGTCTGTAGAACTAAAATCATCACCAATGGTACCAAAATTATTTTTAGGACGCATAGAAATATTTTGATCACCATCTCTAGCTGTAGAGCTAGTAACTTGAACAGGAACTGTATATTTAAAACTTCCATCTGCCATGGTAGAATATGAATAGCTAGACCAGTTTTGTTGCATACCATTTGATACCCCATCAGATAAAACATAAATATCAATATTGTTACCAGCAACCCCGTTACCGTTGATATAAACTTCTGATTGAACGGTGTCGCCCCCTTTGATTTCAGTTAATCCGATTTGATCCGGCGCAGTAGCAGAGCTAGCGGTAGACGACAAAGACATTCCTGTTATAACAGGCCCATTGGCAATTTTTATTTTAACTTCAGAAGAATCTGTGGCGCCATTCCCGGTTCTAGAGGCGCTAATTCTTAAGTTATTTGAATCATTATAAATTCCTTGGACATAATCTACAGACATGGGGTTTTGATAAGTCCCGCTACCAGTAATAGATATTTCATTACTCAAGGTTTCATATAAAATATAATCTACGCCATCAGTCCAATTAGATATACTATTTGAAAAAGAAGTTGACTCTCCTGAACGTAGCCCATCACTTCTTCCATTGTAACTGGTAGGGTTAGAGGTAGAAATAGACGGGTAGATCTGGTCAAGACCGATAGTGTTTGAAGAAGAAAAGTCATTACCAGCAGTTCCAAAATTGTTTTTAGCAACAACAGAGATTCCTTGAGGTCCCGAGCGAGAAGAGTTAACAATAACAGGAATTGTTGCAGTGTGATTGCCGTCCCCAGTATCAATTAAAGGGTATTGAGTATAATCAACTCCATCTGAAATTCCAGAATTATACACCTTGATGCCCGTAACATCAGATGTGGAAAATGTTGCAAAAACGTCAATAGTATCCCCACCTTTTAAATCAGTAGTTCCTAAATAAGTTCCAGCTTTTGCAGTGCCACTAGAGATGGGAGATATGATAACAGAAAGAGGGGTTGGTCCAGCCCCAGCTTCCGATAAAGAAATTATTCCAGTAAAGCCATTAGCTATACCTGTAACCTCAGTCTTTCCTGCTAAATTGAGACCTGATATATAACCCTCAAATCTTCTGGTATAAGATCCTAACTCTGATATATTACTAGTAGGTATTTGTTGTCCATTTATAAAGCCTGAGCCCATATAAGAGTTGTCAGGGCCATCCCACCTCAAGTAAAGCGTGATATCACTTGCAGAATCAACATCTATACCAGAAAGGTAAGTATTTGAAGTAGGTGTGTTATAATAGGATTTAGAAATTATACCTCCATTATTAATAGCATTTGAGAAAAAAGCAAAAGGAACAGAATTTGATGTGCCTCCGCCTCCGGGAGAGGTGCCTGTAAAGTCAACATAAACAGTGGTGCCGGAGTTAGATACAGATAT
>CEOP01024402.1_pt1 | contig 17688 bp, 10 predicted proteins | sample 361301 | NCBI WGS metagenome assembly CEOP01 (sample SAMEA2619548, study PRJEB7988) | marine metagenome | biome: marine biome (ENVO:00000447); feature: deep chlorophyll maximum layer (ENVO:xxxxxxxx); material: "saline water (ENVO:00002010), including plankton (ENVO:xxxxxxxx)" | depth 55 m
AGAGGTCTCTATGTGCCTTGATTCCGTTGGTATTGATTTTGTCAAATGAAAGTTCATCCCTTATCCTTCGTAATGAATTTGAAGCCTTTTCTTCTGAATTTATTCCAATGTATGCTTTTTCAATTGAACTTAAGAAAGATAGCCAACCTTTTGACGATGATGATTCTGCTGGGTGAAGGTCTTCACGTAGTTGTTTAAACATACCTTTTTTCATTTCAGTATTGAAATTTGGTGTCCAAAAGTTAGCGACTAAATGTATTCCTTTACGAATTTCGTTATTTGTTACCGAGTCATGAGGTTGAGGAAATTCTACACCCCGTATGTGGCTGAAATTTATTGAACTTAAGGCAAGTTGAGTTGAATACAACGCCCGAAGCCGCATCATTTGAGATTTATCTGATTTTAGTAAGCTATTGAAAAAATTGTGAGTTAGGCTTAGTTTTCCTGGGCCAGGGAAATATGGGTTCTCCATTGACTTTTTCTTTTGAGCCAACTCCTCAAAGCATTCTTCGATCCTTTCTAATTTCACCTTAGGGTCTTCGATAAACATATCATTGGACTCAAAGAGGATGGGCTCTTGGAGGTATTGTCGGTTCCATTCCTCTATTGATTGAATGAATGGCTGACATATTTTACGAAACCTGCGCTCATCCCATTTTCTGGACACCTTTTTGTCCTCGAGATCGGCGATTTCATCATTGTATTCAGCGATTGTTTCTTGAATCATAGTTATCTGTTTGGAGGCCACATTTGTTGTGACCGCATCTGCGCCAACCATCTTCTCTTCTTCTATTCCAATATCCATCTTAGCAGTACGAATTTTAAACATTAATTCATCGATCTTTGCCGATATATTTGTCATAGCCAAATCATCTTTGTTGAAAAATTCGGTGAGCATAGTCATAGGTGGCTTAATGAGGACTTGAAGTTGGTTGTAATTCCGTATTTTTTCTGAAGTTAACGCAATTGACGTTTCCAAAATTGTAAATCGTTCTACAGATTGGTCCCAATTTGTGAATTGTAAGGCTCCGACACGTAGCTCCATTTCATCGATTGTCGATGATTCATTGATGAATCTTCCAATGGCTTCCTTTAGTGTTTGATCTGCTTCTAACTCATGTTCTAATTTATCTCTAACTTTATCTTTGAATCCCTTTTCTACTTCGTCGTTCTTGATATTAAAAAGAGTAATGAACCATGGTAAAAAGTATGAATATTCTTTTTTATCTGTCGTTATCCAACGCCGGATTGTATAACTTAATTCTTCAACAAATAAATCCTCATCTCTTGCAATCAAAGAGATGTAAAGTTTGATTTTCGAAACATATTCTCCCAAGTCCTCTCCTCGTTGGAGGTTATGGTCCAAACCGGATATGAGGAATTGAGCCGGTATCTTGTATGGCGAATCTCGGGTTTCTAACCAAGCAGAGGGTGGATTATCCTTGTCCGACTTCATTTTCGTAGTCATTTTTAATCCCCAAGAACCGAGATCAATACTTGGTAATTCACGGGCTAAAGGAAACTTAGAATCTGTAATATTGATGTTGAAACATTCGTTTAAGGCCTTAGTAATTTGATTGGTATGTTTTGAAGATTCATCTGCTATATCTCGCATTGCAATTTGCGGATCCAAAAGTAATGAAAACCAATCCTTTGTTTCGCTTTGTGCAGGGCTTAGAACATCTTCACGATTCAAACCTTCAGACCACGCCTCCATCATTTCTGACAAACGAACAGGAGGAAGGTCTGTGTTTGCGCGGAGAGCGTAATTCATAGCCACAAACATGTACAGCGAATTCATCATATGTTCAGACACTCTCATGCCATCACTGTAATATTCATCTGCATCTTGTATCCGTCTAAGTTTTATTACTTTTCCAGCCACCGTGAAAACTTTCTTTTTGTTATTATACATCTCATTCCAACGATCAAATGCCTTGTTAGCGATAAGATGTTTGTGAAACTCAGATAGCCATTTAACATACAATTTGGTTTCATCTTCCAGAGTAGATGATAAGTAGTTCAATCGTTCCCATAATACCAAAGATTCGTAGTCAGTTAGAGTTTGGTTGAGTAAGCGGTTGAATTCAAGATCCATTCCCATTGTATACTGCAGGATATCGGTTAATGTACCATCAATTTCACTAAAAATTATTTTTGAATTGATATTTCTTTTATCTTCATCAATGACTTTATGGAAATAATTATCATCACGTAAGAGCAAATTTACATATTGCGCACGAGTAATCTGAACCAATAGTTTTGCTTTGTCAGTGGTCCCGATTTTTTTCTTTCCTTGACGTTGAATAAAATTCACTGGAGGAACGACAATTGTAACAGGAACTGTTAATCCTTTTATTTCTTCAACGGTCATAACACCTCGTAAAGCAAACGCACGTTTTAATTCCTGATCCAAACTTGCTGCATTGTTCTCTTTCAATTTCTCTTGTTCGATGAACCATGTCCCAAATCTCCCAAGAATGGATGAGATACTTTTTGCGATTTCTTCATCAATATGTTCGTGATAAAGCAACTCTTCGATTGGATTAGTGTTGACATCATCATCAGTTTTATACTTGTAGTCATTTTTATCAAACGTAAGAGCCACTCTCACCGGGGGAGTCACAGTTTCGTCGGTATCAAATTGCCTTTCAAACTGGTCTAAAATAGACTTTGTCCATCGACCGATTCTCTCTTTATTTTCAGTTTTGATAGTACGGGACTTGTTGATGTCATCAGGTAGTGTTAAAAAAATACCTTTTCTTCCAAATTCGGTTTTTGACATTGTGGCCTGGTGGGATTTACTATTGTCTGGGTCACTTAATTCGGTTAATATATGCCGTGCATACCCAATATTCTCATTAAAAATTCTATAACTTTGTTCCAATAAATCGTCTTGAAGAGTGTTCAAATTTTGGCTGAGCTGTAATTTATCTTTATTGAGTGGTCGATACCTTAATTCCATAATCCAATCTTCAAATAAAGCCTTAATATGGTCATTTCTGGGACGGAAAACAAGCCCCATAACAGTTTGATTTTCATCTCCTGCTGATACGAATTTAAATTCTTTATAGTGTCTATCAGATTGACGATTTGAGAAATGGTTCAATAAAATCTTGATTTCTGAAATATTGATGTCTTGGACTTCATCAATTACGAGGCAGTCAATTTTTCCCGCCAGTTGTTTCCAAACCGATTGAGGGTGACTCGAATGTATTTTATGTGAAAATTCAATCATCCCTGTAGGATCCCAAAAACGATTAATATCGTTCTTATTAAAGAATTTTAACTTTGGTAATTCAATGTTCAAAAATTTGTCAATCTTTTTTTCATGCCAGTCAGCAAAATCGTTCAATGTAATTGCATGTTTTGTTGATTTTTTCCTTTCAGGATCGGCAAGAGAAAGTGGCACAGTTTTCCATTCCCTTTCCAAATTACTCTTGTGAGCATTCTTCCATTCCAAAAACAAATTAAGGCTACCAAACACTCCAAATATGACACTGCGAACGGTTTGTTTGATTCTCTTTATATCTTCTTCAGGGTAATTTTTCCCAAAAATTTTCTTTAGTTCATCATCCGAATCTTGAGATGCAAGATTCCAGCGGTTGTTTGGCCTTACCTGAAGAAACATTTCTTCTTGTGTTTTAATCACAATATGCTTCATTAGAGATGAAATTTCTTCTGGTTGTTCAACCCCATATACGTGTTTCAATATTGCACGAATCTCTCGTTTGGCTTCTGATTTCAATCCTCTTGACGGCACATAGTACAGTATATTGTTAGGCTCCTTTCCTTCCTTCATCAGTTGCTTATTTTCCATCAAACGATTTGCACAAATCATGTGTAGAAGGGTTGATTTCCCTGTTCCTGGCGCACCAGCAAAATTACAGAAACCGGATTCACTACCATGAAATTTATTCAGCGCTTCGATCTGTTCGCTTCTTGAATTTGGTGTATTTACCAGTCGGATCTCGATAAATTGATGAGAAATCAATCTACGAAAAACGCCCCAATTTTCTTTGAGATAATCTGTGGGCAACAGTTTACTCATTCTGAATTCTTTCCAACGAGGATCTGCATTTTCAACTAAAGGTGGTAAGTTTAAGCCTTTTATTTCTTCAAACATCGTTGGCCATTTTTTCTTTTCGTTTTCAAATATTTTTTCGTCATCAATTTTCTTGCTTGTCCATTCCACCCCAGCGTCCCATTGTTTGCCGATATGAAGTACGACCCCGTAGCAATCAATCTCCTCGTCCATCAAGGAAAATGGATAGGTTAGCGAGCAATACTGTTGTTTTCCAGCGTTTTTTCTAGTTGTCACCTTGAAGTGGCCGTCATATTTTTGTGAGGTGACAGTGGTTTCAAGAAAATACTTGATTGCGCTTCTCGCAAGATTAAATGCTTCCTGACTTTCCTCATCAGTTCTTCGTAGGAGTTCTAATGTCGGACGACTAATGTAGAATCGCCATCTTTTCGTTCCCCTTTCCTCGTTTTTTCGGTCCGAGCGGTGGAATCGGTTTTTCCAAATTGTCGGAATTGGGGGAAGCGAACTCAAATAACTCCCCCTGTCGTTTTTTCCACTGCCACCCTACTTATTGGGTTTTACTTAGCAGGTGATTAAATTCGTTTCGTGGTTAAGGTAGATGCTTTGTTTCATACTTTCCTATGGTGACAATACTACATAAACAACCGACATTTATTGAACCTGTGAAGCAGAAGGGCATCGGACAATTTTTGCTGCTGATAATCACCGTTGTATTCGGCGGATTGTACATCAATGTAGGCGTTCAGCACTTCACCGACACGGTCTGGTTTGAGCCCATTGTCCCCGAAATTCTTGGTGATGCAGCCTTTTGGGTCTACGTGACCGGCGTCATTGAAATCGCTCTCGGCATTGGACTCATCATCCCTCAAACTCGACGTCAAGCCGGTTTGTGGAGCGCAGCTTTTCTCGTCGTGGTCTATTGGGCCAACTTCAACATGTGGGTCAACGACATCGCCATTGGAGGCAAAACTTACGCAGATTTCTGGCATGTGGTTCGGTTGGTCGCCCAAGCGGGCATGATTGCCCTTTCATTGTTGATTGCAGGACAACTTACCGAAGAACCCGATACGCTCGAATCCTCCAAATCTTAGGCTGATGGAGGGGGTTTTACTCAACGGTCTCTTGAACGACCAGAGCCTTGATTGCCTCGATTACCTTGACCTCGTGATCGGTTTGAACCCGATGAATTGGAACGGTTGGGTCTGGAGTTGCGAGAGCCTCCTCTGGAATTGTTGTTTGATGTTCGCTGTCCGCCTCGCGAGTTGTTGGACTTCTTCTGCCCACCCTTAGACGAATGGTTTGATTTCCTGCGGTTTCGTGAATTATTTGACCGATTGCCGGATGACTTGCCATCCTTGATTTTTCCAGGCTTTTGTCCCGGTTTTGGAATGGCTGCAGGGTGATGATATTGATGGTCATCGTCACGAGGAACCTCAAATCCAATCAAGCGTTGGATGCCGACCAAATATCCCGATTCAGATTCATCACAAAATCCGTAGGCAATGCCTGATTTTCCAGCACGAGCCGTTCTTCCAATTCTGTGGACGTAACTCTCGGGCTCGTTGGGTAAATCATAATTGAAGACGTGAGTAATATCGTCGACGTCAATGCCTCTGCTGGCGATATCGGTTGCTACTAGGATTGCTGTGGTTCCATTTTTGAAACTCGCAAGCGCTTTTGTTCGGGCCCCTTGACTCTTATTCCCATGAATTGCGGCGGCATTGATGCCCGCTTGGTCCAGTTGCTTGACAAGGCGGTTTGCTCCGTGTTTGGTTCGGGTAAAGACGATGGCTCGGTCAACCTGCTCAGCGTTGATGATCTTTACCAGTAAACGTCGCTTGTCAGCCTTTTTGACAAACATAATTTTCTGAGCGATCCGTTCTACAGTAACCTCTTCAGGACTGACATCAACCATGACGGCTTTGTAGAGGAAGGAAGAGGCGAGGTCGGCAATAGATTTGGGCATAGTGGCGCTAAAAAGGAGGTTTTGGCGCCGCTTGGGCAGCAAATCAAGGACCTTACGAATGTCTCGAATAAAGCCCATGTCGAGCATCTGGTCCGCTTCGTCAAGAACAAAAAATTCAACACGGCCGAGGTCGATGTAGCCTTGACCGATGAGGTCGAGAAGTCGGCCTGGCGTGGCAACCAAGACATCCACTCCTTTTTGCAGGGCGCGTACTTGTGGATTTTGTTTGACGCCGCCAAAAATAACTCTGTGTCTGAGGTCCAAATGCTCGCTGTAGGCTGAAAACCGCTCATCAATTTGAGCAGCGAGCTCACGGGTTGGGGAAAGTACGAGAGTGCGTATGTGCCGTTTTCCTTGAGGTCGTGAACGGCTCATAATTTGCAGAACTGGAAGTGCGAAGGCAGCTGTTTTCCCAGTTCCTGTTTGGGCTACGCCAAGGACATCTTTCCCGTCCAGTAGTGGAGGAATGGCTTGGGCTTGAACGGGCGTTGGCGTGGTGTATCCTTCCCTTTCTACTGCGCGTAGCAGTTCTTCTGAAAGGCCGAGTGATTCGAAGGTGTCCATTGTTTATTCTCCAATTGAACGGCAATACAAGGTTTGCATGACCATCCAGAACATCGCGGGGTTCGTCCTCTCCCCTAAAACAAGAGGGGGTCATGTACCTCTTTTTGGCCCCATTCTTGGTTGTTTGACAGATTGCGGATAAAGCCTACAATTTTCTCTTGTCACCGTCGAAAATAAACCATTTGTTCTGTTCTTTATATGCTGTTAGAGGAAATAAGAATCATGGCGCTAGCAACTCCGTTTGGTTCTCTTCATGTACCTCATAGCGTGCCAGAAAAGCGTGTCAGCGCAGTTGAGAGAGCGCTTGAATGGTGCAATACCATCGTCACGGACAGTTCATTGTGGCAGCCAAGAACGATTCGAAAACATATTGCAGTGGAGCGTTCGGTCAACGGAAAACTGGTCACGATTTATCCAATCCTTGCAGCAAAACAGGACTTTGGGGATGACAAAACTGGTTTTTCACGCCATCATCTCCCAGTCATGGTCAACGGTAAGCCCGTATGTGTTGTTCCGTCCCTTGAGATGACAGGTCAAGAAAAGTCTGCACTTCTCCATACCGACTTGGTCGCCTCTCTTTTACAGTTATTCTATGCAGAACATCCGCCTCTGAAGGACCTTCCAGGAACACTTGGAAAAGCGCTCTATCCGAAAGCCTTCCCTGGTGGGAGGTACGATGTATTGGGCCACCATCCTGAACGGGAACGCCTGCGAAACCAATTCTATCAAGAGGTCACTACAGACGATGACGCTTTGGCGTTTATTGTAAATTTAGACGAACCATCTCTCATTCATTGTCATCATTTTTTGAATCATCTCTCTTATCCAAAATGTGCCCAATTTACCGCTGAACGAATTTTAGACCAAGGATTCAGTAGACATAACTTGGAGGGAACGTTATGGGCATTACAAACAATGGATGCCCTCGAACCAAAACGACACAATGACAGCCTTCCTAGGTTTATGCACCACCCTGGAGATGATGTCGCCAGCCATGCAATCGAGAATTACCAGCCTGCAAGCGATGTTGATGCTTGGAATGTCTTTTCATCTGTCCTTGACAACGCTGATAATGCTACGTTTTGGATTGCGATTACACGGCTCCTTGAGTACCCTAAATTGCTTGAACAGTTACTCGATACTTGTCAAGAACTTTATGACCAATCCGATGACCATGATTTCAGACGAACCTTGCTTCCGTGGATGTCAACGCATCGTAACATGGATGAAACCATTCAGGTCATGCTTGAAGTGCTCGAGTCGCACGAATTACCAATGTTCATTCATGAGATCACTACCTACGGCAATTGGTTTGAGAACGTGGCCTTTGAAATGATGGACTACGGGAGTAACAGGTTGAAATGCAGCATCGTAGCAGCATCAGTGATGAACACATCCTTTGACCGTTTTCCACTTTGGGAGCAATTGCTTCAGCGTTCTTCAGGAACCGTGATTACCTCGTTGATACCCTACCTTGCTCATATCGGCACGGACCGAGCATTTCGTCTTATAGAAGCCCAGACAAATCATGATCTCCGATTTGTATGCCGAAGGGCATACATCCAGATTGCTTCGTTCAAAACACACCCGAGAACAAGCGAAGTATTGCGTCAAGGTACGAAGTCAGCGTTCAAAGGCGTACGCCTTGAATGTGAACGTCAACTCAGACTTCGCCGTAACGAAGGATTGGACCGTTAAGCGTTCAACTCAAACAGTTGCAGCGTTTCCAAAGGTATAGGTTCTCATGCCAGCGTCTTGGTAGATTTGTGGCATGACACCAGTCTTTCCGTAATGGTAAAGAGCAACAACAGCAACCTGTTCTGCGGCATTGACGCAAGCGATCAACAGAGCGATAGCAATGGCGCCAAAGATGAGGCCAAGCGGCCCGACAACAAGTACCAATGCGAGGGTGATGACGACGATTGGGATTCCAATCAAGAAGGCAATTAAGCCAATTCCGAGTCCGGAAGTGATTTGCTCTCCCCATGTCTTGAAGAACATATCCTTGCTTGAACTGAGGCTCTCTCCAACGCTCTTACCCTCGATGATCATGTATGGGAGCATGAAGAAGGTCATCACGAACCAAGCGAGGCCACCAATGAGGTGGACAATGGTTGCAAGGACTTTCATAGCATCATTATCACTGCTGCGAGCGGCCCCTTCGAGCATCTTGAGCAGAAGTCCGACGGTACCTGCGATGATTCCCCATACAATGATGATGGGAAGTCGGCTTATTGCAGCACGGAATCCGTCTGAAAACGATGGATCTCCGCCCGAAAGGCGAATGTTGGCATTGGCGACAATGGCACAATTCCAAAACACGACGACGATGCTCACGATCATGTAGCCTGCAAACGTGAATCCAAGATAAGCAGGGGTAGCCGCACCTTCTGCGTCAATGGCCCAAGACATCTCCATGATTTGTGGAATGGCTATAGCAACAAATGCCGCCAAGCTCATCACACCTGCGATAATCATGTACACCATGAGTTCGGGGTCTTTCTTGACCACACTCATACTCAGTTTACTCATTTGCCAGCCGCGTCCAATGGTTGCGAAGAATCCCATGACTCCCCGAGGCACCCTTGCTTTAATTCAGTTTCTCCGACTTTGGCGTTGATGGAGGGCTTCAACCGCTAAAACGCTGACTGCAACTTGAAGATTGTAAGAAGGGACGAAACCGTCCATTGGCAGTTTGACAACAGCATCACTTGCATCCAATACTTCCTGGCTTACACCGTGGCGTTCGGCTCCCACGACCAGAAGTACATTTCCGGTCAAATCCTCATCCCAAGGGCCGTGTGTCCCGATGTCCTCTGCAGCAACAATACGAAAGCCGTGTTCTTTTGCGCAGGCGAGCAGTGCTTCGGTCGTGGTGTAAATCACTGGAATAAATCGGTCGGCTCGCATGCTTGCTCTGCGAATTGTCCGACGCTCCTCATGGGTTTTTACGACGTTGAGTAGAACGGCATCTGCTCCCGAAACTTCAGCAGTTCGTATGGTAAAACCAAGATTTGTGGAATACTCTACACCGTCAAACAGCCAGACACATCCACCGGCTTTCATCACCTCTTCAAGTGTTTCATGTTGCGTTCGGCCGGTCAGTGCAAGGGCGACTTGTGCTCCATCTGCAGACATTCTCCAAAGGTCGTTGGTAGAACCCTCTTCAAGAGGAACATTCAGTTCTTCACACAAGCCTCGGAGTTCTGCAGTATCGTGTTCACGGTCAACCAAGACTCGGTCGATGGAGACGCCGCTCTTCAGTGCTTCCATGACAGCCTCCAATCCCGTGATTTGGCCAGCCATGCCTTGGGGTAGAGCGGGATGCTCAAGAGGCTAACCCTTCTGGCAGGAGCATGGCGAAACAACACAATCCCCGTTTTTTGGCGCTTGTAAATGCTGCAAGAGCGGTTATTCCAGAATGCAATCCCAGCGAACTGAGGCATATGCTCAGTGACGGTCAACCTTTGCTCGTCATCGATGTCCGGGAGCGTCATGAGTTTGAAGCCGGCCACCTTGAAGGAGCAATTCACATTGGCAAAGGTGTACTTGAGCGGGATATAGAGAAGCAGAATGTCGCCGATGACGCTCGTGTAGTGCTGTATTGCGGTGGAGGATTTCGCAGCGCTTTAGCGGCGAAAGCAGTCCAGGATATGGGTTGGAAAAATGTCGCATCCTTATGGGGCGGATGGCGGGGAATTCAAGCCGAAGGCCTGCCGATTTGGCAACCCTAGTCCTCTTCATCGCGTGGGCAGACTCATAAAGGGGAGTTTTGTCGGCAGGATGCTGAGAAGCGCAGGTGGTTATGATGGCTCAAGGTTTGTACCAACATGTTCGTTCAACTTGGAAGCGTCCAAAGGATGCACTGCCCCACATGTACCGACAGGCTCGCATGGCTCAGTGGCGCCGTGAACCCGTCAATTGTCGTATTGAACGACCAACCCGTCTTGACGCTGCTCGTCGAATGGGCTACAAAGCAAAGCAAGGCGTTGTCCTTATTCGTACCCGTGTCCGCCGAGGTGGACTCCGCAAGGGTAAGATTCACATGAAGCGCAAGCCATCCAAGGCCGGTATTTCCAAGATTACCATGGCCAAGAACACTCAGCGAATCGCTGAAGAGCGTGTTGCCCGCCACTTCCCTAACCTGGAAGTCCTCAACTCATATTGGGTCGGCCAAGACGGAAAGCACAAGTTCTTCGAAGTCATCATGATCGACACACATCACCCAGCTATCGTTAACGACAAGCAACTCGGTGTGTTCTCTCGTGCAAACGGTAAGAATGCCCACCGTGGACGTGCTTACCGAGGCAAGACCTCTGCTGGTAAGCGAGGCCGTGGATTGCACAAGAAGGGTAAGGGCGCAGAGAAGTTGCGACCTTCTCTCAAGGCGAACTTGAACCGTGGTAAGTGAGTTCTTCAACGATGCTGACCTTTGGTCAAATTTTGTTCTCTTGAGCCGTTGCTTTATTGACCCTAGCCGATAGTGGGTTGTCATGGTGCAAGGTGAGGAGGTCATGTCCCGGTGGTCCGGGCTTGAAGTCTACTTGCCAACAGGAAGGAAACTCGGTACCGTTTACGACGCTGTTATCGACACCAATACCCTCCATTGCACACACCTGTTTGTCCACAATACTCCCGAGGACCTTGTGGAAGGGAAATTGCATGTTGCTGTACCTTGGCGTTGGGTTCGCGCCATCGACGAAGTTGTCTTGCTGCGTTGGTTTCCTCCCACGCCAATTCCAATGAACTCTTGAGGTGGCGAGCATGGGATTTGATGTTCACGTTTTGGGTACTGCATCGGCTCGCCCAACCAATCATAGAGATGTTAGTGGAAGTGCTGTCAAGTGTCCAGATGGCATCGCAGTCATCGATTGTGGAGAGGGGTTCCAAAGCCGTTTTTCTCACCAGCGTAAGATGCTGAAGGAGCACGAGAAAGGAACGACCCTCAAACCACGAAATGTGGGTGTCTTGTTGTTTACGCACGGCCACTTGGACCATACATGGGGCGCATTGCCTTGGATGCAAACCATGAGTTTGGACAACCGGGAACAACCTCTTTTGATCATTGGTCCAACATCTGACAGTGTTCTGGAGGCGCTCCTTAACGGCGACAAACTGCCTCCAGAAACCCACTCCTCCGACCTCGCCCGCCAATGGCAAGCTTGGCATTCCCTCGGAGCAAACACCACAGGTTTGTCGTTTCAAACCCGATGGGTTTTGGGAAACATGAATGCAGACCGTTGGATAGAACTGGATTCTCAAACTGGAAAGGCGGCTGAATTGAAGAGCATGCCTCAACCCATAGGTTGGGATTCATGTAAAGTGAAGGCGTGGCCAACACATCATTCAGTTCCGTCCTATGCTTGGTCCATTGAACAGGTAGGGAAGCGAGGTAAATTTGACCGTTTACGGGCAGCAGAACTTCGTTTGAATGAACAGCAGCGAAAGAGCCTCTCAAACGGTGAAGATGTAACTCTTGAGAACGGAACACTTCTCAGTGCGGATTCGTTTAGAGGCCAACCTGGAAAAAGCCTGAGCGTCATCCTTTCAGGAGATACAGCAGAGGCTGCCCCTGGGTTGCTTAAAGCACCGACGCCAACCTTACTCGTTCATGAAGCGACCTTCCTTGAGGCCCAACAGGACAAGGCGGACCAACACCTCCACTCTACGATAGCAGGCGCTGTCCGAACCGCTCAACAAATGGGTGTGCAACACCTCGCCCTTACTCATTATAGCAGCAGAATCAAGGAACTTAGTACGGTTGGTGGCGAGGTAGAAACTGGAGACTCCCCTCTCCAAGTGGTGGCGCTCAGTGATGGTGACCGGCTTCGGGTTGATGAGGGCGGTTCAGTGAGTCACCTTGCCTTCCATGGCAAAGGTTGGGACTTCCGAAACATGACACCCAATCGTTGAAGAGTGAAACGCCCATCCTCCATTCATGCGCTCGTATGTTTTGGTCTTCCTGTTGCTTTCAGCGGCTTGCATTCCGTTCACTGTATCCGGTGCAGAAGGGCGTTCCAGTCCGAACTGTCTTACGCAAACGATTGATAATCTTGCACCGACGATTGATATTGATCCAGGCGTTTGCGTCATTATTGATTTGGGGACGCTCACGCCTGGAGATGTTTATGCCGTAGATTTGGTGATTTTAGACGATGAATTGGACGTCTTATTTTTTGATGAAAACACGATACAGCCCTATGAGATGGGCCAGTCGTATCGCTCAATTATTGAAGAACCAGCCTCTACAGAATCGGCCTTGGGTGGATATGAATTCCACTGGGCAGTCCCTCCTTCAATACAGGCGAAGAAATGGTACATGGTGTTGGATAACCTTGCTCATCACAGCGATGGAGGCGACGGTGACCAAGGAGGGATTCGGGCTAAAGTATCTGCTTCAGTTGCTCCGCTTCAACAGACATATTGGACTCCATACAATGATTTGGTAGCTGTTGACCAAGACAAGTTTTCAATTCTACTTTCAGGAGATGATTTGCGTCTTGATGCAGGTACAACCGTCGTAGTTTCTGCTTGGGATCTTGAGTTCATTGGTGATGTTTACTTGCAAACTCGTTTGATGCATCAACGGTATGAATTGGGAGCAGTGGGCGTTCAATACATCGATGGCGGGGCTCTTCAAAACATCGATGTTCCAAAATCAGTGACGTGGATGGTTCCCAACGACCTTGATGGTGAAGAATTGTTGTTGGTTGTTGACAATACAGATGTCCCGCTTGGCGGAGGTAATGGTAGCCAAGACCTGCGGTTATCGGTGCGAATTGAACTTGCACCCCCGCTCACTCCGAAAGTCATCAACAACGAGAGTTCTACCGTTTCAATTGGAGAAGAAATCCAGCTTGACGGTTCTCAAACACCAAACCGGCTCGGCCAAATTGCATCAATGAGTTGGGATTTTGACGATACCGTTGATGTTGATGATGATGGCAATTTCTCCAATGATGGCGATGGTAGTGGACTTATTGTGTCTCCATCATGGGCGACTCCAGGAGTCAAAACGGTGACCGCCACAACAACTTCGCCCACGGGCGACCAAGGGTCCAAATCTTACGATATCTCGGTGGTTGACACACAAGACCCAGTTGCACGAATTTCTTCAACCGGAACCCCTATTTCGGAAGGTTGGAAAACAGACCGTACGGTTGGAATTTCAATGAATTGTCTTTCAAGTTCAGATGACGATGCAGTTTCATCTTGCCTTTGGAAGTTGGACGGCGCAACGGTTGGTAACGATACGACGCTGCCTTTGCTCTGGGACGACATAGGGGTGCATGAACTCGAACTCATCGTTTCGGATGCAGCGGGCAATACCAATGCCACCGGTGTAACAATACGTTCAGTCGACCCTACCGTGCCTGCGTTCAACAGTTCACTGCTCGCAGATTTCCCTGGTGATGTCTATGCAGGGGACAGTTATACTTTCATTGTCGAAGTAGAAGATGCTTACGATGGTCCTACAGCATTGCGAGTACATTGGGACCTTAACCCAACAAAAGATTCAGATGGAAACGGGGATGTTCGTGACGACCCTGATTTGGTCGGTCTTCAGCCTAACATCGCCTTTGATGACGTCGGTAGTCGCGACATCGTTGTCACAGTTTTTGATGCTTCAAACAATTCGGCTTCTTACGCGTTCAAAGTACAAGTCAACACTGCACCATCCACAGTTGGTCTCGCAGGACCAGCCATGATGGTGTTGTTCGTTTTTTGTTTAACTGGAGCAGTATCGGTTCTTGGCTTCCGTTCATGGCAGCGTAGACTTGCGGTTGAGTTGTTAACAGGCCGTGGTCTCAGTGAAGATGAGGCAATGGGCCATATTGGAATGGTTGCACAGCGAAGAAACATTTCCTTGTTTGCGAAAGCACCGGAAATTGCAGGGTTGGACCAAGGTGAAATCAAGTCTAAAAATGACGCACAAGTGGAGGCAAAGGCAGCTGAAATGGAAGCCTTATACGGTTCATCCCAACAAATAGCGGATCCAAATCTTTCCTTTGCCCCGCCAGCATATCAAGTACAAGAAATGTCTCAGGGGAGCAGTCAAGCAGCGATTGAAGCGGCTTCGTTGTTCGATTTGGAACCATCACAACCTGCTGCGTCAACGGCGACATCGGACGCCTTTTCTGATTTGATGGACGATGAACTGACGGCTGCTACTCCTGCCCCGCCTTCCGAGAATTCAAATGTTGAATCTCAACGCTCAGCGGTTCAATTGCCTCCGATCATTATGGAGCCTGAGCCGATGCCTGAACCTGTTAAACAACCCGTTGCCGGCGTCAATATCCGACATACATGTGCTTCTTGCAACGCAGTCTTTGAAATCGATATGCCGGTTGGAGTTGAAACCGCAATTGTGGGTTGTCCTGCTTGTGGGGTTGACCAAACCATCAATGCCCATTCCTCCAGTCAATAACACCTTGAAGAACGCCGTTTTGTATGAGCAAACCGGCGAATGCTTCCTAAAGGATGACGCACGACGCAGGCGCATGGATGAGAAGGCTACGCGAGTTGTTCGTGCTGGCCTCCCGCAGTCAGGCGACCCAAGAAAGGCGGCCCTATTGCTTGTGGGCGTGATGTTGCTGTCTCTCATGCAACCTGTTTCTGCCGATACAAACCGTGCTCAGGACGATTTTGGAGTTCTTGATGCACTGGCTGAAACACTTGCAGCCCGCTCGGATGTGAATGAGGAACTTGTCGCCATAAACGGAGCGCAGGAATCATTTGCTATTCTCGATGCCTCAAAGAGGCCAGTACAAAGCGGCGATGCACTGGCGGATGCTGAAAGTTATCTGAATCAGGTGGAACTCCGTGACACTTCACCTCTAATTGAAGACCATCCACGCCCTTACGATTTCCTTACCGACTTGGCGACAAGCCCAGATGATTGGCCTTACAATCTCTGGGAGACTCTGTTTTCCGTTGACAATCTCGGCATTGACAACCTTTTGGGAATTGGCATCAACACCTATGCAATATACATCAATTTCACTTCACGCAACAATGGACCTTCATACGAGGCTTGGGATTCTGGTACGTTTACTGGTGAACTTTTGGTTGGCACAGACCTCGTGCTCTTTGAAAATTATATCGACATAGATGGTGATGGCACAGACGACCTTTCAGTTGCTCTTACAATCGAAGGCCTCACGACCCTTAACGAAGGATGGGGCGTAGAGTTCAGCGATGGAATCATTCCGGTAATTGAAGAGATTTGGTTGCGACCAACGTTCCAATGGAATGTTGAGGCGCTCAACGAAAATGACCCACTATGGGATGAATTGGAGCATCTTGAAGTGTCGCTCATGAAGGGATTGGCGTTTGATATCACTCTGTCAAATTCAGAATCGTATGCCATAGTGATCGACACGCGATTTACCCAACCACCTCATGATGTCACTCTAGGAGTGGGCATCCAGAAGATGACCTTCGCTCTGAATGCCTTGTATGCCACAATCGGCGACCTGGCGATTGATTTGCTCGGTGGAAACATCAATTCCAGCGACCTTTCACTCACCAGTGTTTCGGCGCCGTATGCTGTACGTCTGGCCAACCCCGACGCAGCCGGAGGCCAAAAGCAAACAGACTGCAGTCAAACATTCAACTACGACCCTCTCACGGATGGCGACGCCAAAAGCAGAGAACACAAATGCAGTATTGGCATAGGAATCGGTTATGTTCATTTTGGAGAAGTACGGGCTGACGGCACGGTTCCGATTCTAGAAGTGGCTTATCTTGATGTCGGATTTCATCCCGAAAAAGGCGAGACCTTACTTCCAAGTGAGGTTGATTTGACGCTTCGTAACGACAACTACGGCCAAAATTCCTTCGATACAGTGGAATTGTTTTCGGATGTTGGTATCGATGTATATCTCCACTATTTTGAAGACCGCTCAAACGTTCCTGAGGGCGACAGTCCCTTTGGAAACATCACCGATTCACGGATTTGGATCCGAGGGCTTCCGTCCGATTCACTGCATGAGGATGAAATCAATGCAATCTTTACGATGATTGGTGAGGCACCTGGCTCTGTAAACCTTCCCGGAGAAATACCGGAGCGTTTGTCGTTCATTGTTGCAATCAAGAATTTCTCAGGAGACAAGATCGACAATGTCAACGACCCGACATTACCCGTTAATCCTGCAGATCCACCCAACACCTTACTCTTGATCGCAGGAACACAATCCATTGATTCTCTTGATTTCATTTCAACATTCAAACGAGGAGGTTACAACGATGACAGTTCATCCATGCTCGTGAAGGTCGTCGATGTTCCGCGAGTGATTGTAATCCAAGGCAGTTTCCTCATTCCTTCAAGCGGGACGAGTCGGATTAATTTTGATAATCCCAATTTGAATTCAATCGCACAATTGCTGGACAATGCTTTGCTTACTGTGATTGAAGTCGTCTTGGATATCGGGACCATCCTCAACGGACTTCCAAATGCAGTTGTAGGTACGGCGGGCTCAACAGGTGGCGAAGTCGATATTCACTGCTTCAATCAAGTAAAGAAAAGCCTGCCAACCTCTCAACGGGAACCCATGTATCTTGGGGAAATGTCGTTTGCTTTGGCCAGCAGCCCGCAACCATGGTTGCCTGAAATGGACCATATTTTGCTTTCCGAAGACACCAATATTGATGTGGTCAATGGGCGACTTGGACCGCAAGACCCCTTGGTTCCTGTCGCTATGAGCATGCGTATTGGAGGAATCTCCAACGTTCGCCATTCTTTTGACGCTGTTAACGAAGTGCGTATTATGGAGCTTGACGGCGAAGCAGCAGGCTCGCTCTTAATCGGCCACATACGTCATGATGATGGTAATTTGGAAGAGGCTGTCAAACAATCTGCAACGGTTTCCAACCGTCCTGGAACATTCAACATCCTTCAACAAGCAGAGGTACTGCAATACAGCGCAAGTGAGCCAATTGGGACCATTACCTACGGCGGCGAATCTGGAACACAACGAAATGCCATTCGTCTGAGTGGATTGCCTGCGACGTTTTCGCTTGTGCTTGGAGATACTGTAGGTTATGTGGCTGATGCTCCAATGGATAGCATTCAGTTGCAGATGACCAATGCAACAGTTCCGTTGACCATGGA
>CEOP01130435.1_pt1 | contig 17671 bp, 10 predicted proteins | sample 361301 | NCBI WGS metagenome assembly CEOP01 (sample SAMEA2619548, study PRJEB7988) | marine metagenome | biome: marine biome (ENVO:00000447); feature: deep chlorophyll maximum layer (ENVO:xxxxxxxx); material: "saline water (ENVO:00002010), including plankton (ENVO:xxxxxxxx)" | depth 55 m
GGTTCAACAAATTGCAATAGGTAATCGCAACCGCCGGCTTTGGAACCGACACCTGACATACCAAAGCCACCGAATGGTTGTCTGCCAACAAGTGCACCAGTTGATCCGCGATTAAGGTAAAGATTACCAACACGGAAGTTGCGCCGCGCTTTTTCAAGGTTTTCTGGTTTGCGACTATACACTGCACCGGTCAATTTGTACTCTGTCGAATTTGCAACTTCAAGCGCTTCATCAAAATCTTTTACTCGGATGACTGCAAGGACTGGCCCAAAGATTTCTTCTTGTGCAATCACATCATCACCTTTAATGCCAGAGAAGATATGTGGCGCGATGTAATCACGTCCAGTTTTTTCTTCAAGACCTTTAGGAATCGGTTGTGCAAGTTCAAGCTTGCCCTCTGTTTTACCAATCTCAATGTACCGCTTAATCTCTTTTGCTGCCTTGGCATCAATCACCGGACCAACATCTGTTCCAGGTTCCATCACGTCACCGATGACAAGCGTTCTTGATGATTCAACAAGGCGTTCAAGGAATGTGTCATGAGCAGAATCGACAACAATCACTCGGCTACAGGCGGAGCATTTTTGACCCTGATACCCAAATGCACTTTGGCGTACGCCTAGAACGGCTTCGTCTAAGTCAGCGGAGGCATCGATGATAATCGCATTTTTGCCGCCCATTTCACAGACTACTTTCTTAACAAATGCCTGTCCCGTTGGGACTTTACCCGAAGCTTCTAAAATATCAAGCCCGACTCCTTTTGAACCAGTGAACGCAATGATTGCAACTCGTGGGTCACGAACCATTGCAGAGCCGATGATTGAACCTGGGCCAGCAACATATTGCAATACATCTTTTGGTGCGCCTGATTCCCAAAGAATGTCGCATATAAGTTTCGCAATACCGACAGTTTGTCCAGCGGGTTTCACGAGGACGGTATTCCCCGTGACGAATGCTGCGACAGTCATGCCGCAGAAAATTGCGGATGGAAAATTCCAAGGACTGATAACGGCGCACACACCCCGCGGTTGATAGAACTGTTGATCAAGTTCTCCGATGAATTCTCCAAGGCGCTCGTATTCAAACAGTTGTGGTGACATTCGTGCGTAGTATTCGCAGAAGTCTATAGCTTCACAAACTTCGCCATCGGCTTCGCGCCATGTCTTGCCTGCTTCTTGCATAACGACACCGCAAAGTTCATCGCGCCGTTGTCGCATTAGTGCAGCTGCTTTGACAAGGATTTCCGAGCGAACAAGGGGGTCTTTATCACGCCATGCTGGAAAGGCCTCGTGTGCTCGATTAATCGCAGTTTCAGCTTCTTCCTTAGTAGCGAGAAGGGTGACCTTGGGTACTGTTGAATTTGCAATTGCGTTCGCAAAATCATCACGTTCTTTCTTAATAGAAAAATCACGATACGATTCTGTAAAGAATGGACGGCCATCGCCAACGCCATCGACAGCAATAGAAAGATGGTGCCGTTCTGGTGCATCTTCAATTCGTTGAACGCCAGGGTCTCTATCAGTGTGTTGGATGTGTGGAGATGCAAGTAGAAGTGAACTGTCAGCATCATCTACAAAACTACTTCGTAGCCATGATTCATTCGAAGTGTTTTCAAGAAGTCGACGAACGAGGTACGCCATGCCGGGAATCATTTCACCTACAGGTACATACTCTCGAAGTCGAATGCCATCTTCAAGTACGCCAGCTTTTAGTTGATCTGCCATTCCTCGAAGCATTTGTAGTTCAATCGCTTCAACGGGAAGGTTGTATTTTTCTAGTAGTGCCATTGCCGTTGCGATGGAGCGAATATTGTGCGAGCCAAGGGCAAGCTTGATTCCGCCCTCGTCTTGTGTTTTTGGAGTCGACTCAATAAACAGTGCTGCCATTCTTTCGAAACAAGCATCGGTGTCTACTTTTCTGCTCCACACTGGAACAGGCCAACCCATTTCTTCAGCATGAATAGTTTCGTAATCCCAGTATGCCCCTTTTACAAGGCGAACAGTCACGATTCGTCCGGTGCGCTTTGACCATTCAATGATTCTATTAGCATCCTCGTCACCGCTTCGCAAATATGCTTGCATAGCAATGCCAGCAGTAAAATTAATTTCATCGCAACACTTCATAAAGAGATCAAGCGTTAAATCTTTGTATTCAAACTGCTCCATATCAAAGTTGATAAGCGTGCCGTTCTTTTCTGCTTCTTCAAGAATTGGTCGCAGGGCATTGAATAATCCATCTACCGATAAATCATGTGCGATTGGATCGGTATTCGCAAAGAGCGAGCTAATTTTAATCGATATATTTGTTCTTGGAATTGGTCCAAGGTGATCACTTTCGAGCAACGTGTTTTCTTTCCAAGAAGATACCGTTTCTGGCAAGTTAACAAGTAAATCAAGGTACCGTTGTCGATACTCTTCAGCTTCGTTATCGCTTACGCAAGCTTCTCCGAGCAGGTCAACGGAAAACGCCACGCCTTCTTTCCAGATAGTCTGCAATTCTGGAAGCGCAGATGCCGCATCGGTCCCCGCAATAAAACGTTTTGCCATTTTGGTTATCTGGCTCGTGACAGTTTTGGTCATAGTGCCTTGCGCGAGTCCGCCGGCTTTCAATCCAATGCCGAGCCCAGGTGGTAACTTCACATTTGGTTGTGTTAAATAATCAATAAGATGTTCATGCACCTGTTCCGGCGTGACAAGTGTTGGAAAGGTATCTACAAAACGAAAGAGTTGAATTTTAAATTCCTCATCTTCCATTGCCCAATCCATCAGTTTGTCTGACCAGAAAGCAGTGGACAACCATGATTGTTTTTTCGCTCTTGCGTGGTCAAGTAGTTTTTCGCCGATTTCTAAAATGCGTTTTTCTGTTGCTTCATCAAAAACACTGTTTGTATTTGCAGCTGATGAAACAGGTGAAACGGTAGATTTATTTTTTCGTTTGAAGAATGCCATAGGTCGTACATTCTATCGAAGTAATCGTTACTACGTTAGCATTTAATGGCACGTAAAAAGCGGTCATCACCATGCCTGTCCCGTAGGATTTTTGCATCTTTTAAGAGCGTATTATCCATAGCTAACTTGAGGACTTCGTTTTTGATGCTCGAAGCGATTTCAATTAAGAGTACACCGCCAGAAACGAGGTGATTTGCTCCATTTTGCACCAGAGGGCGGATGATCTCGAGCCCGTCTGCACCACCTGCGAGTGCAAGCTCTGGCTCCCATTCACGTACATTTTTATCGAGTTTTTCCATTTCTTCATTTGGGATGTAGGGTGGGTTTGAGCAAAGGATATGAAAATAGGGGAGGGCGGAGATTGGATCTAGCCCGTCGCCGTGAAGGAAGGAAATCTTTTCTGTTACGCCATGTTGTTTTGCATTTTTTGCTGCAAGGGCAAGGGCATCATGTGAAATATCGGTGGCGGTTACATTTGCGTCGATATTCGCAGCAATTGTAATTGCAATACACCCAGTTCCTGTTCCTATATCTGCAATGCGAATTGGCGAGGTATCAAAGCGTTGTGCGTATTCGATTGCTTGTTCAACAATGACTTCGGTACAAGTGCGCGGTATGAGCGTGGAAGAATCCACATTGAATTCCATGCCATTGAACCAAGTTTTCCCCACGATGTATTGGACAGGTTCATGATCAACGGTTCTTTTGACAAATGATCTGAGTGAATCTCTTTCTTCATCAGTTGCAATTCGATCGACGTTTGCATAAAGATCAATACGCTCTCCACCAAACAGATGCGTTAACAGCATTTCTGAAATAAGCCGAGGTGAATCGATCGAATGGTCTTCAAAATGCTTTGACATCCACTCAAGAAGTTTCCGTGTAGTCCACTGATTTGTATTTGTTTGTGCCACTCGAGGATTGTAGATTGGTTTTTGCGAAAACGATTAACAACCTGCTGTTTTTTGGCAAGCTTTTTTCGCAATTTCTACAAGTTGGTCGGTCCGGAACGGCTTGAACAAGACTGTGTGCATGCCTTCTTGGCTAGCCCGCATAATTGAGTGGTGGGGGTCGTATCCAAATCCTGTCATTAGAACCACAGCTTGGTTTGGCCACAGCTCAGTAGCACATGAAAACACTTCATAACCGTTGCAGCCTGGCATTCGAATATCTGAGATTACAAGGTCGTAAGGAGTATCTTTCCGATGTGCGTTTTTCAATTTGTCGATGGTTTCTACTCCATCGGTGCAAACCGTAACAGTGCAACCGAGTTTGAGTAGTACCGCTTCTACACCCTCGCGTACAACCTCTTCGTCATCAGCAATGAGGATATTCTTGCCTTTCATGAGCGCATCTGGCTTAATAAAGTTTGCACGGTCTGCGTCAATAATCGTTTGAGGTCCCGCAGTACAGGCCTCTAGTCGATGTTGAATTTCATTTGCTTCATCAATCAACTTTTGACCAAGTACTGGATTCTCTTTCAGGATAGATTCGGTTAGCGAGCGAATTTTTGTGAGCGGGGCCTCAAGTTCTTCAAGAATTGTTTTTGCGACTTGTTCGTTTGTCGTGTAGCGTTCGATGACAAGTAAATCAAGTGTGTGCATAGCACTTGCGATGTAGCGACCAAAAATTTCCGCTAGCCGTCGGTCACTGTTGCCAAACGCGTCAATCGTGTTCGATTCTGCGTTGAATACTCCGATTATTTTGTCGTTTAACCAAAGGGGAACAGTGAGAGAAGAAGAGGCAGAGTCCAGACCTTGTTTATACAGAGGTTCTTTTGAAACATCCGGGCAGATATAACTCTTTCCAGTTGCCGCAACGTTACCACAGATACCATTTTCACTTTCTTGAGCACGAATAACCTCGCCAATTTTTAAAGGCGATAAATTCTCAGCTATCACGAGCTCTAGATTTCCTGATCGTTGGTCGAGCAGGCGGATTTCAAAATTATCCATGTCCAATAGTTCGTGAACGTATCGAACAACTTTTTGTTCCATGAGGCGAAGACGCTCAGCAACATTGAGTGACTTTACAGTAGATGCATCAATTTGTGTCAGTTCAATACCAGCATCGCAAATAGCATTTATTTTCGATTGCATTTCTCCACCGCCAGAAAGCACAAGGTCGTTTTCATCATCTGATGTAACAATGTTAAAATGTTCAGATAGAGTTGCTTCAATCTCGGTAGGGATTGAAACGTCGAATGAAATATGAAGACGTTGACGCTCTTGAGACATATGAAATCCTAGTAGTGGTAGATTACACCCATTTTTCATGAAAGCAATCACGATTGCATCGGAGAATTGCCCCTAATGGCTTGATTTTGAGAGCATTTTGGTAAAAACACCCGCTCCGCTCACGCATTTTTGTACGATTCCTCTTTTTACCATGCTCCACGCCCAAAAAATCAACAAATCATTTGGTCCTACACACGCCGTTGTGCAACTCGATTTAGATGTCGAAGTTGGGCAAATTCGTGGTCTTCTGGGTCCAAATGGCGCGGGCAAATCTACAGCTATTCGAATGATATGTGGCGTGCTTGCACCAGATTCAGGCACAATCGAGTTGAATGGTGTCGACCTTTCAGTTCAGCCGAGCAAGGCAAAAGAATTGCTTGGCTATGTTCCTGATGGCGCACCACTTCCTTTTGAACTTTTACCGATCGAATTTTTGCGATACACCGCATCGATGTATGGGATGCGAAGCAGAGCGAGTAAAGAGTTGATTGAAGATTGGGCAGTTACGTGTGACATTACTACAGTTTTGAAAAAACCTATCGGGTCCCTCTCTCGTGGGTTTCGACAAAGGGTTGCCCTTGCGGGCGCACTCTTGCATAGCCCTAAATTACTCGTGCTTGATGAACCATCGACTGGATTAGACCCAGCACAAAATGCATCATTTAGAGAATTACTGCGTGAACTATCAAAAACATCTGCAATTGTTTACTCCTCACATAATCTCGCTGAAGTGGAGGCGACCTGTGATGTTGTGTCAATTATACATAACGGAAAGTTACTGCTTGATGGTGCATTTAGTGCAATGGAGTCTGAAGATTCCTCAATCATTGTTGAAGTATCGCCAAAAACTATTGCAGAACAAATTGGTGGAACTGAAATAGACCATATAGATTCTGACTGGGCAAGATGTACAGTTGGATCACTAGCTGGGGAGGTTATTGTTGATCAAGTGGCACGTTTTGGCGGGAAAATACGATTACTTCAACCAGTAACTTCTTCGCTCGAATCAAACTACTTGCGCATTATTCATGAATCGGAAACAGTTTCATGAAGCATATTTTTGCAATTTACCGCAGAGAGATATGGTCTTTACTTGTTGTGCCAACAGGTGCCATTGTGGCGGCCCTCTTTGCACTTGCTTGTGGAATAGTTTTTGTTGCGCAAGTTTTGAATCCATCGAGTATCGCCACAATGCGACCAGTATTCGACTTATCTGCTTGGCTATTACTGTTGCTTTGCCCAGCAATCACTATGCGACTTGTTGCAGAAGAGCGACGCATAGGCACATGGGAGTTACTACTTGCTTCCCCAGCGACATCCTTTGAAATAGTAAAAGGGAAATTTCTTGCTGCGTGGACTTTTTTGTTTTTAATTTTACTTTCAACATTTCCGTTGGTTTTTGTTCTTGAGTTTTATTCATCAGTGGATTACGGTGCAATTGCAAGCGGGTATCTTGGGTTGTTTCTCTTGGGCGGAGCAGTGATTGCGACAGGGCTGTTTGTTTCTACAACAACAACTTCGCAAACAGTCGCCTATCTTGTTACGACGTTCTTTTGGATAACGCTATCACTGTCCACAAAAGTATTGCCAAACTATGTGCCAACTCGCTTTGCTGATAGTATTTTTGCACTTGATCCAGATTTAAGAACAGGCGCTTTTTCAATTGGGCTCATCGACACAGCAAATATTGTGTACTTTATTTCGATTACATTTTCGATTGGTTGGATCACGATTATTGCGGTAGACGCAACGCGTCGGTTAAAAGTATCATCTTGGAAAGTATGCGTATCATCAATTTTGTTACTTGTTGCACTTATTTCAGTGAACAATGTTTCGATGCACTCAAGTGCTCGTATACGTATCGATGCAACGGGCACCAGAGCGTACACACTGAGTGATCAAACAAGCAACTTGCTTGAATCGCTAGAAAAACCTTGGAAAATTGTTGTGCTTATTGATGACTCTACTGTGGCTAAGCCAGTCATACAACAAGTCGATGAAGTTTTGCGAAGGTATAAAGAGGGCTCATCACATATAGCTGTAGAGCGTATCAATCCTGCAAATCCTTCCTCTATTTCTCAGTATGAAGCTTTACTTCAAGACTTGATGGAATTGTATGGTGACGAACTTACAAAGGCAGAGATCGCAATTGATGCTGCTGTTGTTTCATTTAAAGAGTTTATGGTGTTTGCATCGAGTACATCCGCGTGGGCAGAACAAGTGGCAGGTCTTGCGACTAACAGCCAAGAGCAAGAAACCCTTACTACGATTGCGAGTTCTCTTGCACTTTTGGGAAGCGACGGTGGTTTAATATTAAATGAAGTGACAAAAGCCATGCAAGTCGATGCATCCCAACCATTGCCACAGATTCATGTTGCACGCGATATTCTTGTTGCTGCGACTGGTCAATGGTCGCAGGAGTTAGCGGAAGTTGCTTGGTGGCTGTCAAGTGGCAGAAGTACGCAACTCGTTTCAATTTGTGCAGATAAAGTTTCCCCGTTTGAAAAAATGGCTGTGCAGTTAGCGAAGTCAGATGACGCGCTTCGTCTTTTGGGTGATATTGAACTTGGTCAGTTAGCAATGCAACTCGCTACTGGCGAAGGTGCAATAATAATTTCTCCAGATGGCGCAACAATGATACCCGCAACTTTGATTTTCCCGCGGACGGGCATTGCTCAGGAAACAACTGCAATTGACCAACGTTTTCGTGGCGAACAAATCATTTCATCTGCGATGCGCTCTTTGCAGTCGAGCGTGCACCCCACCGTTGTTTTTGTTCATGCAGAAGCGGGGTCCTTGTTAGGCAGAAGGCAAAACAATGTCGACCTCTGGGCCGCAAAGGGTTTACTTGAAACCAGTAGGTTTGGTGTTGCTCAGTGGATTCCTGCCGAAGAACCACGCCCAAGTTTGCCTGACGGACCTATAGTTTGGGTTGTCATACCACCTTCAAGTAGAGCGGGTCTAACGCCATCGCCACGTGAGCAATCACTTCTAGACGCAACTGCTTTGCTTATCTTAGAAGATGAACCTGTTTTACTTAATTTACAACCAAGTTTGTTACCACGTTACGGCCAAAAAGATCCATGGGTAAACATTGTTGAAGGAATTGGCCTTAGTGTTGATACAGAACAGGTTCTTGTTGAGCAAGTTGCAACAGGTCCAAATCGTGTTGAAGTTCAGCGTTCTCAAATGATAGAAGACATGCACAGCGATCATCTTATTGCTCGTGGTGTAAGTGGCCGTCAGTTATTTTTGCCGTTTCCAATTCGTGTATCTGGTGGCGAACCGCTGATTATGATTGAGCCAACAGAAGATCATTGGCTTGATGCAAATTGGGAACTTAAAATGGTTGATTCCACTGGAAAAAGCAGCATAAACGAACAAGTGCAAATTGCATCTGCAATTGAACATGAAAATGGTTCACGGGCAGTAGTGATAGGCTCGGGCGGGTGGTTGTTTTCTTGGGCAGCGGATAGAGTCGTGTCTTTAGGTGGCAATCAGATAGCAATGGTTAATCCAGGCAATAACGAGTTGCTTCTTGCATCTGTTGAATGGCTTTTGGGTTTAGATGACTGGATTGCAGCGAGCCCTATCGGTCAACAGACAAGCCGGGTGAGCGGGTTAAGCCCAATAGCATATTTTGTATGGACTATCGCTTTGGTACTGGGTGTTCCGTTCCTTATGGTTTTTGCTTCCGCAGTAACATTACTTAGGAGGAGCAGAGGATGATTAAAAACCGAGACCTGTGCATTCTTTTTATTCTTGCAATTGTGTTTGCTCTCGCAGCATTTCGATTCAGTGCGGTGGGTGATGCACAACCAAAGGGATCGAAAGAATTACTGCTGCAAACTAACGCTATCAATTTTAATGCTGTTCGGCGAATTGAATTGTTTCGGCAGGGTCAGGATTTTGTTTTTGAAAAAGCAAATGGAAGTTGGATACAAAGAATTCCATTTTCAATGCAGATGGATGTACTTTCGATGCATGCCCTGATTGAAACAGTCCAAGGCGTGCAAGTTCTCGGGCAGGTAGTGAATGAATCAAGTGCAGTTTCCCTTGAGGGTAGTGAAGGCACTGAATATATATCCATCTCAGATGGAAAAAATGATGTGAAAATATTTTTAGGCAGAAAAACGCTTGGTGGAATGGCTTATGCGCAGCGTAAGGGAGAAGAGGTTTCACTTATTGACCAATCCTTGCATCGAAGGGTGCTTGATATGGATCATCGATTGTGGAGAGATGTTCGGTTGTTTCCAAACTTTGCAGTTGATGGAATACGCGTTGAGCGAAACATCGATTCAAACAGATTGGTTGTTGCTCGAAATGATGGCAGGTGGTCGATGCTCGTCCCAGTCAAGACTCGGGTTGATCAAGTAATGTTCGCTGAGTGGGTAGGAAAACTTGCAGCTGCTCGAGTAGGGACGTACGTTCTTGATGATCCAGAGGATTATTCGATGTTCGGTTTGGATCAAGCGCCTGCGTCGTTTACAACAACGGATAGAGGGGGCGTTGCGCGCACGTTATTGATTGGAGGACGGGTTTCTGCAGGATTGAGCGATCGGTACGTTATGCTTGAAGGTCAGCCGGTCGTTTTCAGGATGAAGTGGGAAGCGTTGTTGGGGTTGTTCCCTATTCCAGAAATGTTTGTTGATGCAACGGGAAGTGCAGTTTCAAAATACGATGTAAAGCAAGTCATTCTTCGTTTTGATAAGGATGAAATTGTGCTCACAAGAGATTTACATCGGTGGATTGGCAGCAGTGGACTGCAGGTAGATGGCGATGAAGTTGAGGCATTACTTACTTGGGTGCTTGACGCAAAACCACCATCTGTAGCTTTTGACAAATATCCATCGAAAGCTGAAGTGGCAACAGTAACTTTAGTTGGTTACGATTCACTACCGCTAGATACCATTCGCATTGCCCGTTCTGCTTCTGACCAATGGATTTTAGAGAACGGCGACAATGTGCTGCGCTTGCACCCAGCTGAAACTGGGGCTGCTATCACCCCATTCCAAAAGTAAAAGTCTCTAAGGAATGTATTTCCTTTTATTCATCATTTAACCGCTTGTGTTTACAGTAGTTAGATGCAATAAGACGCTAATTATAACCTCTGAGGAATTAAATGCCCTACAACCGATGTAAGTTACTGTTGATTAAAATTTACAGCAAAGCGTTTTGCGATATCAACGCCGCATGGTTGTTCGTCAATGAGTGTGCAGGGAAGGTCGGCTATGAGGGTGTTCATGTTTATCGCTGGAGTAAACGTGGATGTTTGAGGTGCTGTGAAAACCCATAACTCGTTAACAAGTTGCTGGCTGAACAGGCGTTGGAACAATATTGCACCACCCTCTACGATGACGTTTGTTGCATCATATCTAGTCACAAGGTGGCGAAAAAGTGGAGCAAGCGCAAGCACACCCATTTCTAAGGGAAGAGCGAGCAGTTCTTGCGACGCAAAGTTGCTCGTGTCAGCGCCTTCTTCGTGAACAAGAAGTGTTGGCGCATCACAGTTAAGAACGTTTGCGTGTAGAGGAGTGCGCAATGTTGGGTCAATGACAATACGAAGCGGAGTTCGATACTGCGTTGCATCTCGTACGGTCAGCGATGGGTTGTCAGCGACAACAGTGCCTACTCCTACGATAATCGCATCCACACAGCCGCGCTCCTCATGCACGAGGAGCTGGCTTTCTTTGCTGCTGATCCAAGGCGATTCCCCTTTAGGTGTTTCTATATTTCCATCAATTGTTTGAGCCCATTTACATGTAATCCAAGGCATACCGGTTTTGATTCGATGAGAAAATGGCTCAATAATTTCTTTGCAGAGTGCGTCTTCAACGACGAGTACTTCGACGCCTTTAGCAATAAGGAATTCCGCGCCACCACTTGCAGCAGCGTGTGGGTCGCTTGTGCCAATAACAACCCGATTTATTCCTGCGTCCAGCAACGCTTTTGAACAGGGTGGCGTTTTTCCATGGTGATTACATGGCTCGAGCGTGACGTAAGCAGTTCCGCCGTGTGCGGATTCTCCAGCCATTGCAAGTGCGTTTATCTCAGCATGCGCTTCACCGCATGTTTCATGAAAACCTTCGCCAACGACCTCGCCAGTTTTATCCGTGATGATGCACCCAACCATTGGGTTTGGTTCAGCGGTGCCGTGTCCACTTACCGCGAGTCGCGTTGCCTGATGAAGCATTGATATGTCCTCTTTTGAAGCCATTTTCATACATCCTATACCAATATTCAAAGCACTAACCAGAGTGACTGTCACTTTGAAAAATTAAAAGTGCTACAAAAAAAGGAAGCCCGCTGGTTAGACCGTTGGGCTTCCTTAGGGGTTGGGGCAAAAGTAACTTACGCCTTGAGAACTTCTTTCTTGAGGTTTTCAGGCATCAATCGATATTCTGAAGGTTCCATAGTGCTTGAAGCGCGACCTTGGGTCATGCCACGAAGCACGGTTGTGTAACCGAACATTTCGGAAAGCGGTACTTCAGCATTGATGATTCGAACAATTCCGCGTAATTCGGAGTCATTAATCTGACCGCGACGGCTCGCAAGGTCACCACTCACAGGGCCAAAGAATTCGTCGGGTGTTGTAATAATCACTTTCATGATTGGCTCGAGCAATGCTAAACCAGCTTTGGTGCATGCTTCTCGGAAACCCAGAGCACCAGCTTGTTCAAACGCAACTTGGCTTGAGTCAACTTCATGGTACGAACCATCAACAAGTTCACAACAAACATTGACCATTGGGTAACCACCAAGGATGCCAGATGCGGATGCATTGCGGACACCATGTTGGACGGATGGAACATACTCGCGAGGAATAGAACCGTGGGAAATCTTGTCAACAAAAACAACACCATTTTTCATGACGAGTTCTTGTTCTGCAGCTTCAGCAGCAGTCATAGGTCGAACGTTCATGACTACGTCACCGAACTGACCACGACCACCGGATTGTTTAATAAACTTGCCACGAACGTTTTCGGCAACGTCTGTAATCGTTTCGCGATAGGAAACACGCGGTTGGCCAACATTAACACCGATTTTAAGATCGCGAGTCAGCTTGTTTTTTACGATTTCAAGGTGAAGTTCACCCATGCCAGCAATAATTGTTTCGCCGGTTTCTTCGTTGTAATTTGCGTGGAATGAAGGGTCTTCACGACGGATTGTCGTGAGTGCTTCACCAAGTTTCTTCTTGTCATCGTTTGTGATTGGCTCAATTGACATTGAAATCACAGGATCAGGGAAGTGCATTCGTTCAAGGATAATTGGATCGTTAATGTCGCAAAGCGTGTCACCAGTTACTGAGTTTTTCAAACCAATAACAGCAACAATTGAGCCAGCACCCGCAAAGTCAAGTGCTTCACGGTCTTTTGCGTGCATCTCATAAATACGGGATACATTTTCTTTTCGTCCATTACCAGGGTTTGATACACGGCTACCTTTTTCAAGACGCCCCGAGTACACGCGAACGTATGTTAAGTCGCCATGTGAATCACTTACAACTTTAAACACAAGCCCTGAAAAAGGCGCATCTTCGCTGTTTGGACGACTAAGTTTTTCACTTTCGTCTTTAGGGTTCGTGCCTTGTACTTCAGGTACTTCAGTTGGGTTTGGAAGATATTCAACAACACCATTGAGCACGCGTTGTACACCAATATTTTTAAGTGCTGAACCACAATAAGTAGGGAACGCGCGCAAGTCGATAGTTGCACGTCGAAGCGCAGCCTTAAGTTGGTCTTCGGTAATTGCAGATTCATCTTCAAGGTAAAGCTCAGTGAGCTCGTCATCAAGTTCTGCAATGCGTTCGATGATGTCGTGGCGCCAGATTTGTGACATCTCTTGCATGTCTTCTGGAATTTCTCGTTGTTCAACCACCGCGCCCATGTCGCTTTGGTCAAAGTAGTATGCCTTCATTTCAATAAGGTCAACGATACCCTCAAAAGTATCGCCAGCACCGATTGGAAGTTGCACAGCAATTGCGTTTGCGCCAAGTCGTTCGCGAAGTGTGCCGTAACTAAACTCAAAGTCAGCACCAATTTTGTCCATCTTATTAATGAGACAAAGTCGCGGCACGTTATATCGGTCTGCTTGTCGCCAAACAGTTTCGGATTGTGCTTCAACGCCTTCTTTGCCATCAAACACTGCAACAGCACCATCAAGTACACGCATAGAACGTTCCACTTCAATCGTGAAGTCGACGTGCCCCGGCGTGTCAATTAAGTTTACTGTGTATTCTTGACCGTTGTAATCCCAAGGGCACGTTGTCGCAGCGGACTGAATAGTAATGCCACGTTCTTGTTCTTCCTCAAGGAAGTCCATTGTCGCAGTACCTTCGTGTACTTCGCCAATTTTGTAACTTTTACCTGTGTAATAAAGTACACGCTCAGTTACGGTTGTCTTACCCGCGTCAATATGTGCGCAGATGCCAATGTTTCGTACGTAATTTAAATCTTTTGCCATTATTCTTTTACCAATCAGACCAAAATGGTCGTATCTTTGATATCCCAACCCCAACACACATGTGGTGGGTACTAATTTCGTTTGTTGTAACTAACACTGTTTCGGAATACATGTATTCCGGGGTTGCCCAGACGTTCCTGAACAACCTTGAGGGTTCAATCAGCGCAGTCGGGCCTCTTCATCATCATCTTCTTGCAACGGTAAACTCCTTCCGCTGCGCCACAGTGAACTATGGCTGAGGCCTCGTGACGCCAAGCTGCAAATCGCGACAGTCGCAAAAAGAGTGGCAAGCCCATCATTTTATACGAAAAAAAAAGTAAGTCAATACTTAATTAAGAAGAACGGACGAGGAGTTCCCGATTTATGCCTTTTTTAGCTAATAATGGCTCTATTTCCTTAAGAAAACGGCGCCCATCTTTTACATATCCAGCGGTTGGCTGTAAATCAGGGAGCTCGTTTCTAAAGTACCGATTTAAGCGGATCATTTTTAACTCTCGCGTGTATTTTGCAATCATCGACGCTAGCGCGACAGGCATGTGTTTTTCGTCACTTTTTGATTCGAATGTAATGGTGATAAAGGAATTTCCACGTTGCAGGCGGTACCTACTCATTGCGCTGTCTTCACAAAGAATCTGAATCTCTGCTTCTGGCCAGCAAAGTTGTAAATCATTTCGGTAACGACTTCGACCGCCATGCCTGTCGATCATTATTCGAGGATGTTGCGTGGGGTACCGTTTCATGATTGTATTGACATGATTCATCGCAATAGAAAAATTAAGTGCTGCTTTTGTTGCAACGGATGTTCGCTCGTTGTACATGCGAACATCTATAGATTCGCAGGTTAACCAATCACACGTTATATTTGTGTTTTCAAGCGCACGATTTAATCTTGTTGAATTAATACGCAATTCTTTTTCATCAACCGCAACCGGTAACGAAGTTGTGCCGTCGAACCACGGCTCGTCCGGGACCACGCTGCCTACGAGTTTAAAAAAATCCTTGTCATCATCAATTGGTTTTCGATTGTGTAAAGAATCTAAAAAAGCAAACACGCCACGTTCAAGTCCAAACAAATCTTTCGGCGTTGAACCCGATTTAAGCTTTTTTGAATCATTAATTGCAAGCCGTCGGTGCTTATCTTTTCTGCTTTTGCACACGATGGTACCCAACAACGACCACATGTCGGGAGCACCTTCTTCTGGGTCGTACTCCTCGAGTACAAATACGGATGCACCTACGCAGAGTGGTCCAAACATGGGGCCATACCCAGCTTCATCAATTCCTGCATATACAAGCATGCGCAGATGATACAAGATGGTCGTGCCCGATTAATCATCCTATAGGAGAATTAATCTACAATATGTTTCTATGGCAAAAATACTTATGGCAATGTCAGGCGGGGTTGATTCTTCAGTCGCCGCAGCGCTATTGACACAGCAAGGGCACGAAGTTGTTGGGTGTTTCATGCGACTCGGCACTGTAGGTGATGAGGTGGAGCAAGATGTCACTATCGGGCACAAGGGGTGTTGTTCCATCAACGATGCGCATGATGCAAGGCATGTCAGTGCTAAACTTGGCATGACGTTCTACGCGCTTGATTTCAAAGATGATTTTGGACGCATTATCGATTATTTTGTTGACGAATATAACGCGGGTAGAACACCAAACCCTTGCGTTCGTTGCAATGACTGGCTGAAGTTTGGAAAACTGCACGAGTATGCAAAATCAATAGGCGCAGAGTTTGTTGCCTCAGGGCACCACGCACAAATTGTTCAAGGCACGGATGGTGCCGAACTGCACATGGGTGCAGACGATGGTAAAGATCAAAGTTACGTTCTTTTTGGCGCGAGTCGCGATCGTATTGGCGAAATGATGCTTCCAATTGGTCACTTACAAAAGAACGAGGTTCGTGATCTTGCAAAACAATTTGATTTGCCTGTGTTCAATAAACCAGACTCGCAGGAAATTTGTTTTGTTCCTGATGACAAGTACGCAAATTTACTAAAAAAAAAATCACCCGGTTGTTTAAAACAGGGTGATGTACTTGACGCGGAAGGCAAAGTCATCGGAAAGCACGAAGGTCAACAAAAATATACGATTGGACAGCGGCGTGGTTTAGGAATTGCAATGAGCAAACCTGTGTACGTTGTTGCAAAAGACCCCGTGCTTAATACAGTCACAATCGGCGGGGAAGAATTATTAAATACAAATACAGTGATGGCAAAAGACACGAATTGGCTTATCAATGAAAGCAATGAGTGGATTCCATGTACGGCAAAAATTCGATACAACACACCACCTGCCGCAGGAAAAGTTCGAGCAGTAGGTGACACTATCGAAGTTCAGTTTAATGAACCACAACGTGGTGGCGCTCCTGGACAAGCAGTGGTGTGCTATGTGGGGACGAAAGTTATTTGTGGCGGCTGGATTGATGGTGTTTTATGATTGATTGGTCACTTCCATACCCATCAAGTCGCGAAGCGGTACTTGGAAAAAATGTTGTCGCATGTTCACACCCACTGGCTTCACAGGCGGGTTTGGACATGATCCGTCTTGGCGGAAACGCAGTAGATGCAGCACTTGCTTCAGCAATTGTGAGCACGGTTGTTGAGCCGTGTGCAAACGGTATTGGCGGTGATGCGTTTGCTATTGTGCACGATGGCGAAAAAATATACGGCATCAATGGTTCAGGAAAATCACCTGCATTGATGCCTTCTTCTATCGAAGGTGATATTCCTTCCGTCGGTTGGCTTCCCGTTACAGTTCCAGGTGCAGTCGCAACATGGATGGAACTCCACGCTCGCTTTGGAACATTGACTTTGAGTCAATTATTTAACCCAGGAATATCGCGGGCGAGGGATGGTTTTTTGGTTTCTCCGCAGACAGCAATTCGTTGGCAGAATGGTACAGCTCGGTTTCGTGATTCCAAGGCATGGTGTGACACGTTTCTCTTTGATGGCAAAGCACCAGAAGTAGGGCAATTGATCACGTTGCCTGACCACGCAAATACGTTGGAAGAAATTGCAGAAACAAATGGCGAGTCTTTTTATCGAGGAGCCCTTGCGCAAAAAATAGAAGATGCTTCAATCGAAGGTGGTGGATTCCTTCGTAAAACAGATTTAGAAAAACATAAAACTTTGTGGGTCGAGCCACTCTCAATTTCGGTAGGCGATGCTAATTTTTACGAATTGCCACCAAACGGGCAGGGAATTGCTGCGTTGATTGCAATGAAGATTGTTGAAGCAACAAAAATTGATTTGTCAGACTGTGACAAGCCAAGAGTGTTGCATGTACAAATTGAAGCGATGAAACGGGCGTTTGCAGATGCGCATGCGTTTGTTGCAGACCCAGACATATCTGGTGACTGCGGTGACTTACTTGACGAGGTACGAGTTACAACGCATTGCGATACACTGACAAGCGAGGCAACTGAAATTGATGCAAGCGCAATTCCGAGGTACGCGTCGACGGTCTACCTTGCAACTGGCGATGCAAATGACATGCAGTGCTCGTTTATTCAAAGCAATTTTGAAGGTTTTGGTTCGGGCATGGTCGTCCCGGGCACGGGCATCGCTTTGCAAAATCGAGGTCGGGGTTTTTCACTTGATCCGAAGCATCCAAATGCAATCGGGCCAAGTAAGCGACCGTTCCATACGATTATCCCGGGCTTTCTTTCCCAAGGTGATGTGAGAACACCCTTTGGTGTGATGGGAGGGCCGATGCAACCCCAAGGTCATGTGCAAGTCGTATGCAGAATGGTTTTTGCAAAACAAAATCCACAAGCTGCGCTTGATGCACCGAGGTGGAAGTTGATTGGTGGAAAAAAAGTTGCTATAGAACCAGGGTTTCCAGAAAATGTGTATTCAGCTCTTCGGGAAATGGGGCACGAACTAGAAATTACGCAAGGTAGGTCAGTCGCTTTTGGTGGAGGGCAAATTGTGCAAGGTATCGCTGACGGGTACGCAGGAGCAAGCGATTCTCGTCGTGACGGGCAAGCAGTCTGTTCCTGATATAATGCTTCAA
>CEOP01193296.1_pt1 | contig 17662 bp, 33 predicted proteins | sample 361301 | NCBI WGS metagenome assembly CEOP01 (sample SAMEA2619548, study PRJEB7988) | marine metagenome | biome: marine biome (ENVO:00000447); feature: deep chlorophyll maximum layer (ENVO:xxxxxxxx); material: "saline water (ENVO:00002010), including plankton (ENVO:xxxxxxxx)" | depth 55 m
ACCACAAAGTCATTTACTTTAGTAAAACTTGCCATTTAGTAGCTCCTAATTTTAATTCTACGCCCAGAACCTGACGATCTAGCACGTTCACCTTCCAGATTTATAGCAGAAACCGCTGCTTGATACAACGCTCCCCATAGCTGCACCCTATTATCTTCCTGCAAATATGGCGCGGAGTGCAACAAACTACCATATAAAATAGCATCAGGAAAATATTCTAAAACCCAGTTTGATTGTAAAACTGAAGTCATATTTGGTATGCTTTCATAATAAACCAACTCTACTGTGTAGTCAGCATCTGGCGTTGGGTAAACTTCAAAAGCACTGTCCACTACTGCATAATATAGCGGCCTACCAGAAGTATCATCATTTTCCATTCTTAGCTTTGACAACTCAAATGGCCCCATCAATTCCATAGTATGGCTAGGACTTGCAGGAATAGTTATTCTAATTGGTTCCACAAAATTTACTGGTAATGCGGTGTATTGGCTATCTACCAATGATGTTGCTCTATCTTCCATTCTCCAATGACGAACATCACGATTAATTTGCGTTTCACCCATTGTAATAAAATCTGGTATTTGTGATGTTAAATCATCACGATTTAAAGTGTCTGCTATAGAAGCTTTAAGTTCATCATATGTTGTTAGTGCCATTCTACACTCCTAATAGGTAAGTAAACTATCGTTTCTACCATCTTTATTGTCTCTTACCATAAAATCCATTAATCCAACACCCCCTACGACACCTAATTGTGGAATGCCTTTTTTTGCAGCGTTTTTAATAAACTCAGGGCTAAGACGAACACCTAATACTGGTTCGCGTATTCTTAACTTTGGATCTGTTTCTGTGTTAATATCTAATTTTTCTAATTTTGCGTTTTTATCTATCTTCTTAATAATTTTTTCTAACCTTTTAGGCGCAATTCCTTCATAAAAACCTTCGTGACCACGCACTTTACCGCCTGTTTTGTTGTAAACCATCTCCGCATTTGGTAACGCAAACCATTCATCACCGCTTTGAATAGCATCGTACAGATTGTTTTTCAGCGTCATATCAATCCATTTATTTGTTTTTTCTGTCAATGGCGGTATATTAACATAGTTTACTGTCTCACTTGAGTTAGCAGGTGCGTTTGCGCCAGAACTTTCAAATGGGAACGCTTTTTTGTATTCATCACCACGTTGCAATTCAGCTTGGTCTACATCAAGTTTAATTCTAGAGCTTGATATGTTTTTGTTGTATTCTGACATTGATGGCATGTTTAAATTCGTTGCCATATCTTCAAATTCGGCGTATGTCATTTTCTTACCATCGAACGGTGTGAAAGTTCTGCGCTTCAAAAATGTGTCTTTAAATCGCGCCTTGATGTAATCTCTTGCTCTTTCGTCTTTAAATGTCTGCGACCCTGACATTTCGTTAACACGATCTAATGCAAACTTGTCATCATCGGCAAATTTGTATTTTGCAATAGTAGGTTTAAGTTCCTCTAAATTCTCCATAATATGTTTATTCAAGAAAAATTCTGTATCATCATACATCTTATTTGTGTTCATCCTTCCCGACCTAACTGAAGGAGCGATTAAAGTTTCATCATCAAACTTTAGAGCATAAGGATTACCGTCTACATGGTTTGTCACATCACGCGCATAAGCTTGGTACAAGCCAAATAATTGATCCTGCATTTTTGTCCAATTTTCTTTATTAGGCGCTAACTTAAAATCGCCTGCAACAAGTTTATCTTGCTTAGTTGCATTATTATAGATTATATCTGTCGCCCTTGCTTGAAACAGCCTTCGAAACTCTGCTTCTATTTTTTCTTCATTTACTTTTGTATCTATTTTGCTAGCATTTTTAAGAACGTCATCAAAAGCTTCTGGGGGAGCGCCCTTTAAGATTTCTCTAGCTGCGTTTGCCCTTATGTCACCACTTCTTTCAAATTGTTCTTTAAATTCATTATATTGCTTTTGTAAGTTTAAGTTGTAATCATCATTAAGATTTTGGCTTGCCTGTTCATAATTGTTTAACGCTGTCATTTGTTCAGGGCTTCTAATTCTCAAACGATTTTTAATTGTTTCTCTTTCTCTTGCTTGTATTTCTCTTAATTCATCAACACTAACACCTACTTGTTGGGCGTATCTCTCAAAACTTTCTCCTTCTGGAAAGTTTGCTAAACTCTCAGAAATAGACTTTTTCTGTCTACGAATATTTTGCCCAACATCTGACTGACCCTCACCGAAAAGATAAACACTTTCATCTGTAAATTCGCCTGCCCTGTCATATGAGGCTGTTCGTGCATGAGCGGTAATGTTATCAGCGTCCTGACTGAAGTGACTTGCGGTTTCCATGTCTACTGTGGGTAAGTAACCCCTACCAGAACTACCGCCTCTGTTTGTGCCTTGGGTATAATCATAGATTGGGCTTTCAGGGCTAAGAGAATAAACCTTTTCTGAGTATTGTCTGCCGCCTGCAGGGAAGTATTCAGAATATTCTGTGTCACCCTCATTAAAACCAGAGCCGTAATAATCGTCACTTTTGCCAAGGATTGTTTGATAAAAATATGCAGGATCACTATACAAACCTTCATTCTCAGCCATTTCCATCAAGCTGTCTTTTGCCATTTCTTCAGCATCAAAACCTAATGTTTCTGCAAGTTCGTCACCGTCTGCATATTTTTCCCATTTCATATTGTTCCCATCAAACCTCAAGTAAGTCATACCTTTGAAGTAATCGTTGTGCATATCAGTAACGCTATCATAACCCATATCAGAGGCCATATCCGCTAAGTCTTTACCCCTAACAGGATATAGAGGAGCCTCACTTCCTTCCTGTCTGCGCAGCGTTCCAAGTTGTTGACTAAGGTTTATGGAATCACTATAATTGCTTTCTTGCCACGCTAACATCGCATTATTAAGATCATCTGCAGTAAGCACGTTGTCACCGTCTGCTACCATTTCTGGTATAACTTCATCCTTATAATACTGCACTTCATCTGGTAGAGCAAATTCAAGATATTCTTCTAACATTTCATCAGACGAAGGAAAAGATGCTCCTATTGTGCCATCCGCTTCTTTAAATGTTGTTTCAATTATAGGCGTTCTTTCATCTAAATAACTGCGTATTTCATCTTTCGTGACTGTTTTTCCTGCGAAAAATTCATCTGCGCCTGTCCACTGAAGTTCGTCTAAGTTAGCACCGCCTTTATTTGGATCAACCATCCATTTTCTTAGATCTTCATATTTACCCTTTTTCTGAGGTAATTTTTCTGCAGCCCTGACAGATGGACTATATTTTTCTACAGCCTGTCGAAACGGTATAAATGTTCCATCCTGCAAATAATAACCTGTATCTGTTTCTGATGCGACAGGTGATCTTTCACCTTTTCCATAAAATGTTCTTGGAACGTCAGCCCCTATTGCCTTTGGAAGCATATCTGTTTCTGTAAACGCTTCTCTAACACCTTCCATTCTTTCGTCTAGCGAACCACCACCTAACAATGATCTGCCTGCGTACTGATAATCTGGTAATCTAGCTTTTATATACGATTGAGCATATGGTGCTAAAATTCCTGCCATTCTGCCTTGAGGATTAACACCTGCTACTTCAGCCGCGCCCAGAATATCCCTAGTCAATCTATCTTCGCTTTCAGTGCCGCCTGCTATTCCTTCTGCTAACGCAGCAATACCTTTTTCTCCTGCGCCAAGAATACCAAACAATCCTGCAGCCGCCATATCTGACAAATAAGCAGGTGCTTGTATGTAAGGACGAAACATATCTGGCGCTGCATTACGAAAACCACTGAAACTAATTTCACCTGCATTGCCTGCAAATGTTTTAGACAAATCAAGCATTTCGTTACCGTAATCTTCTACGACATCACCAAACCTATTGTCTTTGTTGAAGCGTCTATCTAGCTGCCTAGTGAAATAATCCTCTAACGCGCCAAAAATATTTCTATTTTCAGTTGCCACGATTATCTTCCTCCATAAATGGTATGGTTAATAAACCGCCTGCGCCTGACGCCATTAGATTTCTCAGGTTCGAAAGTCTTGGATCAAAACGTGCAAAACGTGATCTGACATCTTCTGGATTATAACTAACTTCAGTCATTTTTCCTGATGCCTCTGGAACTTTAGCGCTTGTAAAACCTGCACCCTCTAAAATTTCCGTCATATTATCGTTACCAAAAGTTTCTCTAAGCTTTGCAAGAGTAACTATTCCATCTTGGTAGCTGTCAATATATACATGTATTTTTGGATTTTTCTTATGCTCTATAATAACCTGATCACCATCACCAATTATTGCGACATTAAATTCTGATCCTTCACCCTCAAAAGCTTGCCCTATCTTTTTAGCGTTTTCTTTTCCAGTTCGCTTAGAAGCATCAAAGGGATTATCTGATCTAACAGATAGCGGCATAATGTTTGAACCTTCGACAATATCATCTTCAGTTCTGCTTTGAGCATATCGTCTTGCCCTATTAGGGTTTGTCGTTGTGTAAAAACCTTGACCGTAAAGATTTTGTCTTACGCCTAGCTTAGAAGGATCTACTGCTTTTATATCGTCTATCGTACCATGATAAACATCACTGAAGCCCATTGCTTTAGCTCTATCCATGCGACTTGCAGCATCCATAGGAAGATCATAGTTTTCTGACAAATACATATTTAGCTGCGCATTGGCTACATCATCACCCATTTCAAGCATTTGGTCTGTAACCTGATCAGCTTTACCTGCGTTGAGCAAACCTAAGATTTCATCTCCGCGATTTTTCACAGGAGCCTTTAAACGATTTAATAGACCCATTACCATTTTACTTTATTCGCCCAAAATGCTGCAGACATTTTACCCTTGGCAATATTCTTTGCATGTCTTGCTTTGAAAGATTTAGCACGTTTAGTCATTTTTTTATCGCCCGTTTTGCCTTGTTGACCAAACCTAATAGTTTTAACTTTGTCACCTTCTTTAGCAACAACGACATGTGATTTAGTTTTGTGATTAGGTGTACGTTTTGGTTTATTATAACCGCTTACCCCTGCACGTTCTAAACGACTGTCTTTTTTCTTAGCCATGTTAACTTAATAAAGTTGGTGGTTGATTGCGCCGCCTCATTTCTTCTTCACGCATCTTAGCAATCATATCCATTGGCTGCACTTGTTGATATTCTTGCTGTAATAATCCTTGTATTAATGGCTCTACCATTTTTTGGATTTGTGGAATTGTCATCATAGGATTAGGATCAACCATATTATTTCTTGGCATTGAACCTACACCCATATTCGCGTCAGTATTCATTGTGTTTGCAGGTGGCAACACAGTAGTTGCTATGTCAGACTGTAATTCATTTACTTGAGGCGGTGAAGGTGGCAATCCTGTTGGCCTGTTTTGCATGCCTGCCTGCGCATAGGTTCTTGGCCTGTTGTAACCATATGGCGCTACGTTAGCTAAATTTAATGCTGCACTGTATAAACCTGCGCCTTGGAAAGTATCGCCAGAAGTATTCATTCCACCGCCATCTTGAATGTCGATATACCAAGGAACATAATTGCCTGTATTCATATCAAAATAGCCAAAACTTCTATCATTTTGACTTGCCAATATTCTTTTACGTTGATCATCGCTTGGGCTACCATCTTTAAATTCCATATTTTTTCCAGAGCCTTTGCCCCCACCACCAGAACGAACAGCCTTAGATTGTGGACTAGATGGACTATATGCGGCCTGACGCTTTTCTTCGTCTACTTTTGTTAGCTTGCCATCTTTGAACGTAAAAGCCATTTACTTCTTCTTACCGCCTTTTTTCTTTTTCGGGTACATTATGATCTCCTTTTTGATTTCTTTTTTGCTGTACTACTTAATTCACTAAAATGATATAGTCTTTTGCTTGTTTTTCCATGCGTCTTGCCAGAATGAACCTGACCATTAGGCATTTTGTGCATACCACCTGTATGTTTTGTGCCATCTCTGAAGTAATGAGCAACACTTTTAGCCATTATTTTTTACTTTTCTTTTTGGTAGTTTTCTTAGCAGTTTTAGCCGATTGCTTAAAAGCTTTATCTGTAGGTGCGCCTTTTGAACCTTTTGCTCTCATTCTTTCTGGCGTTTTTCCTGCTTTTTTCTGCGCTTTTATGCGCTTACGTTTTGCTTGAATATTAGAATATAATCCACGTTTTGGCATACGCATCTCCTAAAATTAATTTGAGACTAACACATTATGCAATGCCACGCAAATTCCTTCTTATGGGTTCACCCCAACTTTGTAACGGACGATAACCTACAGCCATATATCGCCAAGCATCAGCACCATGTGAAGTCCAATCATGTAATGGTCTACCACGCCATGTTTTGTTTTTTTCATCGAAGTCTCTACGATATTGACGTAACGCTTCAATACCACGATTGCATTTAGTTTCATCAAAATAACATCTAGGTATCATTGTTCTTGCTGCCTGTATGCCATCTTCTATTGCAAGCTTTGGCGCTATCTCTATGTTTCGTATGCCAAGAGCATCTAAAACTTCTAACCTACTTTTACCTGTGCCAAGCTCTTTAACCTGTACATCATGCGGCAGAATGTGCTGTTCGTAATGGTATTCTTTGTTAAGCAAAACCTTTGCATAATGATCTAAACCTACGCCACTATTTTCATAATAATCAATAACTCTAACTTCACCACCGCCTAGAAACTGACAAAACCAAATAGATGTGCTGTCACCTATTCCTAAATCCCAAGCAGTAATTACTGACATAGAAGGATCATAAGGAACATTTGTTACCCTATCTTCATTTGTGGCATCTTTCATTTCTTGAGCATAGTAAGCGCCTTGTATTGCTGCTTCGAAAGAACATTCAAACTCTTGTTCATAACGATCCTCACCCATTGTGCGTTTCGCTTCTTTTAATTCTTCTTTGTCTAATATGTTAGTTTGAGAAGCTTTGTGCATTGCAGTAAACCAATTGGGATTGTCTTGCGCATCATGCCACAATTCCCAAAATTCGTTTTTACCTTTAGGTGTACTGATAAACGTACAGCTACCATGTCTATCTGATATTGCAGGCCGCAACACTGTAGGCCAAGCTGAAGCAGGAAAGTCTGCCATCTCATCACAAACTATGCTGTCAAAATAAAGACCACGCATAGCATTATAATTATCTGCGCCATAGACGCGAAATCTGCTTCCATTGCTAAAGTCAATCCTTAGTTCGCTGTTATTAATTTTTCTATTAGGAATGTCTTGAGTATATTCTAGTGCATAATCCCAAGCTACAGCTTTTGCTTGTGAAAGATATGGAGCAATGTACGCCACTCTTACGTTTTCTTTCTCCACTGAAAAACATGCCCTAATTAAATCATTTATTGCTGCTACTGTTTTACCAAACCTTCTGTGCGCAACGATGATGGCAAATCGTTCTGTTCTATTGTGGAAGTCTTTTGCTTGTTTGCGCGGTTTGTAATCAATTTCTATTACATCTTCCATTTTAATCTAACCACATGCTCTAGGCCACCATCTATTTCTGCTTTGACCTGCATAGGTAATACTTTACCCATAAGAGACATAAATGATTGTGGATTTTCTATAGCTTGATGTTCTAAGTAAGAAACCATACCTTCCTTCTTAGCATCTTCTACAAATCTAGGATCAGCTTTATCAGGATCATCATATCTTGCTAAGACAATGTTCTGTCCTGCCCTATCTGCAGCTTCTAATATAGCATCTTTAAGTAGCTTTGGAACTTTATTACCTGTTCCTTTTTTTCTACCAGATCCTTCTACTTTAGATATTTGTTCTTGCTTTGTACTCATATGTCCGTCCTTACAGGGTGCGTCTATACTTTATATAATATAACCTAAAAAGATTACAAAAAAAAGCCCCCCGAAGTTTTTTGGAAAAAGGAAACGCTTCGAAGGGCAGTTAAGGCGTATCTCAGGGAGGTTTATAACACGCCCTGAGTGACATTGTACCATCTTTTAATAATTATGGATAGCTGTCAACGCTTCTTTGTAAGGTTGTATGTCTGCCTCAGTAACTAACCCCTTGTTCAAAAGCTTCTGCGCTTCAGTTCCATTTATGTAATGCTCATCTACTGGTTCGCCACGTTTTATTCTTGCTGCGTTTATTTTAAATGGATCAGGAGTATATTTGTCGTCACCTGTTAAATCACGAAACTCAGGACGCCTTGTTGATATTTGTTTTGCTGCCCTGTGCATTTCTTTGATTGTAGGCCATGTTCTGGTTTCTAAATTTCCTAGCAGTGCCTCTTCGAAATCATTAAACCAATCCTTATAGCCTCTTGTGGGAGCGTTCTTGATAATAACATTTGTAAGTATCTCAGCTTCTCTTTTCATACCCTCACTATTGTTTGTAATTGCTCTGGGCGCATTTAAACGTCCTATCATTGATAGGAACATTTCTTTTAATTCTTCATTTCTCATTCATCATCTCCTGCAAAACTCTGTCTTGAATGTTAACTGTTGCTAATTCTATTTCATTTGTCCACCGTTCTTGTCTTAACCAAGTTCTAGCATGCGGAACAAACTTCATATCCTGATTACAAAAATCTTTAATACTATCTGCGTAAGCTTTAATACCATCTAGGATAACATCAGGTTCAGCTTTACTTAATGCTGTGATAAAAGATTGTTTAGCTGCCATCTTATTTAACTTTCTTGGATAGTAACTCCAAAATTCATCAAATAATTCATCTATATTATTAGGTTTATTTCCAAGGTTATTTATTACAAGGTTATTCATACGCAGATTTTGCGTATCCCCATGCGCAGATTTTGCGCTACCCATACGCAGATTTTGCGCATCGTCTGAATGCCAAGGAGTTCCTGTAAGTTCTAATATATAACTATTGGTTGTTTTACCTCCTGTTTCCCTGTATTGGGCTTTTCTTGTTAATAATCCTGCGTGTTCTAAAGTAACTATATGTGTCTCTACTGATCGTCTTGACATCTCACATAAATTTGCAAGTCGGTTTATGCTTGGGAAACATTCACCTGTTTCTCCGTTATGGTGGTCTGCAATCCAATATAAAACTATTTTAGTGGCAGGCTTTAAATTAGTTTGCTTCATAGCTAATGCTGTCATATAATGCGACATGAGGCATCCTTTCTGTTGTGGTCTTTCGGTTGTTTCACTTCTCTTTAGATTGACCCTCTGCTTCGGTAGGGGGTCTTTTTATTTAATCATATTTAAAATAATCTGACAAAGCTTTTACTGTTGTATATTTAACATCATCAAATACTCCATCTCTAATTCTGTATACAGTGTGACGCGATAAGCCTGTCTTACTGCATACATCTGCAGGGCGTTCATCTTTCAATAAAACCTGCACATCTTTTAACGTCAGCATTGTTTCCATAAATTTTTTTCCTTAATTTGCTTTATTAGGGTTGTGTCTACGCTACATTTATGGTAGATGCAAGATACATTTTGGAAAAAGGACAAAAAATGTCAGAAGAAAAAAGACCACCACAAGTTACGCTAAAGCTTTTTATAGCTACAGCTATTAATAAGCACACAATGAAAGCACTGGATAATGGCGATCCAATGTTTCCTGCAGGCGCACAGAAAATATTAGATGATGCAGTTGATGATGCTTTTAAAGCATTTGAACAGCATGGTATTTACGCAGGATTTAAGCCAATTAAGGAGAAGGAAGATGCCTAAAGAAAAAACATTACCGCCTAAATTGTTAGAGGTTTTAAAGAAAATAGATATGACCCAAGAACAAGCTACATGGGATGTTCACGGTACACCTGTTCTTTTGCATAAAGCCTGTGAGAAAATGGCTGCAGAATACAATATTGTTTTTGACGCACCAACAATGATAGAGAGTGATGCAAGCAGTAAACAGGCTGTAATGTGTGTTACTGGACATATGGGAGACAATACTGAATGGTCTATTGGTGAAGCTACACCCTACAACAATAAAAACAATTATCCTTACGCAATGGCAGAAAAACGTGCCAAAGACAGGGTGATACTAAAACTTGTTGGTTTGCATGGTCACGTTTACAGTGAAGCAGAAGCAGATGAGTTTAACGAAGCAAAACCAAAGCCTCTAATGAATTTAGATACTCATGCAAGAGTTGACGCTGCCCTAGAGTTTTATAAAGACTGTACGGGCATAACATTTGTAGCAAATGAAAAACGCTACCAAAATTTATTGAATAGCAGAGATATTAATGAAGAACAGTATAATGCTGTAGTTGATGCACATGATGCAAGAAAGGTTGAATTGAGCTTATGAAAGTTATTACAATATTCGGGCGTGTCACCAAGGACTGTGAAGTTCGTGAGACGAAAACAGGGAAGTTTGTTACCTTTTCTGTTGCAGTTAACGAAGGTTATAAAGAAAATCAAACAGCAATCTTCTTCGATGTAGCTTATAATCGTGAGGGCATTGCACCTTATGTGACTAAAGGTAAGCAGGTTACAGTGCATGGTGATTTTAAAACTAGTGTGTACAACGACAAAACTTACCTAAAAATACAAGCTTATAAAGTTGAGTTAGGTGCTGGTGAACCTAAAGAACGCGACATGGCTGTTGATGAATTTATTAAAACAGATCGACAGGTAGGATTGCAAAATAGGATGGCTGAAGGACAGTCAGTAGCGGATGATTTGGGCAATGACGAAATCCCATTCTAAAATTCAAGTTCATATCAGGGATGGGCAACTACTGCCTGTCTCTGAGCATGACAGTCAACAGCTACAAGAAGCAAAGCAGGGGCAAACCTACAACCTGCAAACCACAGGAAAACGATCTAACCCACATCATAGTTTGTATTGGGTAACATTAAGTAACGTGGTTAAAGCAACAGGGCGTTGGCCTACAACAGAACACTTGCACAATGAGTTAAAGTGGGCATGTGGTTACGTTAAGATGCGTTGGAATAGTTTAGCAAGCGCACACATGAGAATGATTGATAGCATCAACTTTGATGAAATGGATCAAAAAGAATTTAACCAATATTTCGAAATGTCTATGGAAAAACTAGCAGAGGCTATAGGATATGACCCAATCGAAACCAATATACGAAAACAAAAATGATTATCTGGTAGAACAGAAGCTTGCAGACTTTCTATGCGAAAAGTGGAAGTGTGAAATGTATCGCCAGAAAAAATTATCACAGTTTGATTTTATTGCACACAAAGATGGAAAACCTAGAGCATTGATCGAACTGCGCAAACTAAACTGTTCGAAAGACAAATACCCTACAGCAATGGTCAGTATGACAAAGCTTGTAGCTTGGCACACAATGTATGGAATAACGCGACTTCCATGCCTGTTTGTGGTACAATGGCAGGATGCGGTTGGTTATGTCGATTTGCAAGAGTACGTTATGACAGGTGATTTTAGAATGTCACCTACCTCACATAACCGCCGCAACCCTGCCGATGATCGTGAAATCGTTGCTCACTTACCAGTAGAAAATTTTACATTTTTTAAAGAAGCAAATTTACCATGAGTAATTTAAGACAACTTAATCAAGATTGCCCAAAATGTGGAGCATCACCAAATGAAGATTGCCGCCATAGTAATAGTAAACGAAATACTATCAAAGCTATTATTGATAGCCAAAGAACATCTAAGGGTGGGTGGACAAAAGAAACTTTAGCGCAATGGGATATATCGTGGCCCCCACCACAAGGTTGGAGAATGAGATTAATTAATGACGAATTTAACTGGACAAAAATTATACAAAAAAACAGGGAAGCCAAAAAAAAACAAAAAACACTTAAACTGGATTAGACAGATGCCTTGCTGTGTGTGTCAGAAATTTGGGCAGGCACAGCTTAGTCCAACAACAGCGCACCATGTAATCCATGACAGGTATGGCACAACAAAATCTAGTGACCTGCAGGCCATACCCTTATGTGATGGACATCACCAAGCATTGTGGGATAAATCGAAAGATTGTGCAATACATGACAACAAAAGAAAATGGCGTGAACTTTATGGTGCTGATTGGAGTTATTCAGTCCAAGATACGGAGATATAAAGCACTGGCCCTTTTTCTGGATGGCAAAAAACCTTTTGCGCTTCGATACTTGTAACCTGTTTATCATCCAGAATAATACCATCCATGCCACTAATACCGTCTTTGGCAATCTTCACAATGTTATCTAAATCAGGTTTAGCAATAGGTTTTAAAACACCATACTCTGCTTCTAATCTTTTTACTTTGGGCCACGATTGCGGTATGTCCATGAAAGCTACAACTTTTACATGACAAAACCTACCTGTTGGTTTGAGTTTCATTTCTTGCATTTTAGACCAAGCTGCAGCCTGTATGCGTTTTTCATATTCTCTAGTTTTAGTCGGAGTATATGCGTGACCTGCCTTGGTAAACCTTGGCCTGCCCTTGCCTATCGGCTGTCCAGAAACTTCTATTTCTACTTGGTTTAAGGTTACGATCATAAAGCTTTGTAACTTTTTTTTAAAATAATGCAAATAATGCTTGTGCCTATGTATCAGCTATGATACAACCTTAATATAGGGAAAAAGGAGAAACTAATGGAAGAGTACAAAAAAGCATTTGAGTGGGCTTTAGAAGAAGGTCTTATTTATGTTGGTAGAGCCGTAACACAATATGACAATGACATAGTTGTGCAAAGCTTAGAGAGACAGCTTGGTAAAGATTTTGATCGTGACCTGATTATTAAAATAAAAAAAGAATTTTACGGTCAAGATATAGCTCTTATTAGGAGATCATAAAATGCTTACAGCTAAGAAAATCATAAAAGAAATCGGACATCCTCACCTCAACTTATACAGGGGTGAGGGATACCAATACTTTGTCTACGATAACGGCAAAGATGGTGGTGACATGGTTTACGGAGATTACTCTGTTTACGTTTATAGAATTAATGACCTGTCATTAGATAGATGGGTATCTGAAGGAAAAGACTGTATTAAACAGATCGAAGAGGAGTTTGCACAATGTTAGAAGTAAATACAAAAGTTATGTTTAGAAGTGATTTAGATCACAGACAAACGCATAATGGACAAATTGGAAAAATAACAAAGTTATTATCTACTCCAAGCATACCATCAAAATATTTTGAAATGACCCTTAATAAAGAGCACGCAGGTGACAAAATTGTTATGGCGCATGAAACAGAGTTAGTAGAAGTTAACAACTTTGGGATGCCAATAAAACCAGTTGACCTTAACCTTTTTAAAAGATGGGTAGCAGATACAAAAGTTTTAGCAAAAAATAATTAAAAAAATTTAACTAACTTATCTAATTTTGTTGACAGTAGTGTATCACCTGTGCTACTGTCAATTATAAGGAAAAAAGGAAACTAAAATGGACGATTTTTATAAAAATATGAATAACGTAGTAGTCACTCACAATGGTTCGCCAATTTCTATTGCGCACCACAGGAATGACAATGGACGCGATCAAACAGAAATCGCCTTGATCAACGAAGAGGATACTACTGGCGGTATGCCGATTTATTTCTACGGATCTACGCTTGATAGTTTGATCGAACAATTAACCACAATCCGCGATAATTTAGATAGCGGCAAATATGACCAAGGACAAATCCTTGGGTTACCAGAAGAAGAAGGAGAAGTATAATGAGACTATATACTAACAACAAAGGCGAATGGACAGGCACACAAGCCGATGCCAAAAAAGCTTGGGGCAAAGACACGGCGCTTGTAGAAGTGCCAGTTAGCAAAGAAGCCCTGATGAAATGGCTTAACAAGTGTCGGGTTGTTTCCCAGTCACATGCTGAGATAGCAGAACAATTCAATACGCCCACACCTGATGATAATGCGCGATTGTATGTAACGCCTAAAGGCCGCGCAGCATTGTCAAGAAGCACAACAAGCATTGATGAATTAAATCGACATGATGTTCACGATGTTGTTGCAAATTGTGACCGCAAGCATTTAGGTTCTGCCCTTAGTGCCATTATCAACCGACTACATGATGAAGTGGATGAAGTATAATGCTGATAGTTAAAGCCGAAGATTTAGACCCAATCTTAAATTGGCTTCGAACATGCCCATGCTCATACAGCGTAAGTTCGATGCAGGGCGGTAATGTCCACGTTAAGTTCATACTCAATGTTGTGAACATCGAAGAGAAGAAGAAGCAATTTTCTTTGAGTGATGAAGCAGAAGGTGGGGCATAAGCCCCCCTCTAAAAAATTTAATTATTTTATACACTATTGTTGACAGGTATGTATCGCATATGATACTGTCATTGTATAGAGAAGGAAAACAACATGACACAATTTAGCACTGACATAAACGTAGTTATTAGAGATAGAGAATTTAGAATTGATATTACTGGTGACGTAGACAGAGATGGTTGCGCAGAAAACATAGAAATGTTCTGGCAGAACTTTGTAACCAAACAACAAAAAGATTTACCAAAGCGTGTTCGCACATACATCGAAAAAGAATACGCTTACGAAATTGATGACGCAATTAGTTTAGCATCAATAGAGGATGGTGACTTCGAATATGACTGTTGGAAGGAGCGTTACACATGAACCCTGATGATAGAGAAGAAAACTATAACGAAGATTGTGATTGCTACGGTTGCGCCACAATGAGGCGTGAATGTTGGTATGATTATATAGAGAGAAGAAAGAAAGAGAAGGAACAAAACAATAGCTAAAAAGATAAAAGTCGAACTGACTGAAAATCAATATTTAACAATCCATCAAGCCTTAGATAGTCACGTTGTTGATATTATGGCAAATGAATTTCCTGACGCTTTTATTAAAAATGAGCGCAATGTTATTAATCGTGGATTAGCGGCAATGAGCAAAGGTTATCAAGAATGGAAGGGAAGAGAATGAAAGATTATGAATTTACATTTGACAGTGAATACGGCGTTTACTTTGGAATGATTGAAGCGCCAGATGAAAAAACATTTCTGGAAGAAATCAGAAAGCAGTACCCACACGATAAAGGTGCAGATGGTTACTTTGACTGCCCTGACACTGGTGAAGAGAAACCAATTAAGTGGGGTGATCTGTAATGGAAACTATTGAAGAAATAAAATCTGATTACAAAGAAGGAATAGTAGACAGCTTAAAAGAAGTTGGCATAGTGGAAAACGCTTTGCGATCACATTGGGCTTATCAAAAAATATCTAAGAAGCCTGATGAATTTACACCTTACCAAAGAGAAGATGCTTTCCGACAGTATGTCAGATCATTAGAAAAAAACACTTTTCATTTTTCGACAGATGATATGAAGAACTTTGAAGATTGGCATACAGAAGAATATACGGTTACACGCCGATTTGTTTATATTTTTTTAGATAAACAAAATGACAAATTTATACCTTTGTATGTTGGGAAAACTGCACGTTTAAAAGAACGCTTCAAACAACACTCTGAAAAAGATTGGTTTAAACATGCTAAGAAATTAGCAGTAGAAGTACATTTTGACGATCACGAAGCAGGGGCAAGGGAAACAGAACTAATAAAAGTTTTGACACCGTTATTTAACAAGCAGGGCGGTCTAGGCATGTCGTTTCAAAAAAATGAACCAGATGTCGATCTCAAAGTACCTAAAAACAATGATGTCACTAACTTACCGTTTGCGTCTACTAAAGATGCTGTTGCAAAATATGAAAAACTTGGAGCAAGAACAAAGCATTATCTACACAATGCTATTGTCAAAACAAAATGCCCAAAAGCAGAAGCTTTTGCAAAAAGACACTTAGAAGGTTTGCAGCACATTGGTAATAATAAACCAACAGAAAGCAGCAAAAAGTGGATAGATAATAGAAGCCCTCACGCCTATCAAGATCGAAAACTTAGGGCAAAATGGATGGCAATTTTACAAGACAGGTTCAGCTTAAAAAAACAATGCGAAATGATTGCTTCAGATATTCAAATGTTAAAAGAAGAATTAGCTGCTAACGGCTATGACGTAAAAGAACTAGAAGGAGCATAGCATGGACTACTGGACACTTCTCACGCTAGGCTATCAGGTACTTGAGCATACTATGTATGTTAGCATTTGGTTTTCTAGCGAAGAAGATTGTTGGAGTGTGCTTCTTAACAATAACACGCTTTACGATCAAATAAACGCACAAGAAGGTTATTGTGATGTAAGTGACGTTACATCTAAGCTAGTTAAACCAAAACTAAGACCTTGGTGATGACATGACATACAGGCACAATCTTCACCCTGCGGATGCAAGCTTACTGAGGCACTTACGGCAGTTAGTGGATAGGCTTCAAGATGAACAGCATAGATTAGACGCCCATCCAAATGTTAAACAAGATTTGTTTAGAGCAAGAGAAGAACTAAAAGAATTTACATCTAAACTAAGACAAAGAGGAGTAAATATATAATGGAACATTGGAACGAAATGCTTCAAAGACATAAAAAAGAACGTATTGAAGCACTGCAGTCATTATCAGAAAGCGGATATACACAAACACAAGCTGCTAAAATACTTGGCTGTAAGCTTTCTAAATTAAATACTTACGTTAAAAGATATGATATTGAATGGAAAGTAATAAGACAGGGTGTGCGATCATAACATCGTGTGACCAGAGCAGACAAAAAAGCAGAATTGTTTTGAGTGAGAAAACAGAAAAATCTGCTCTGGTTACTTTAATTTTATAGCCAAGCCTTTACAGAGAAGCAAGGGCAAGCTTTTGAAGCATATTCATTATGGCCTGTTACTTTTGTAATAGATGGAAATTGTTTCTTGTAATCTTCTATTAGCTGTCGTAGCGCTGCTTCCTGTTCTGGTGTGAAGTTGTCAGAAAACTCTCCATCAGCAATGCCACCTCTGCCACCTACTAAGCTTACACCTATGGTAGTTTTGTTTCTACCACCTACATGAGCGCCAGATCTTTCTACAGACCGTCCGTAGCCCACTGCGCCATCTCTATGGATTACAGCATGGTAGCCTATATCAGACCACTTACGCTCATCAACGTGCCATCTACGGATCTCTGCAACGACATCATCAACAGAATTGTTTTGCATCCAACTAGGATTAGTTGCTGTAGCGTGAATAATTATTTCGTCTATATCTCTCATTTTTATCTCCTAAAGAATTTAGTAGCAGAACGCACAGCGAAGCTACTGGCTACGATAACGCCCAAGGTATACTGATACCACTCAGGCATGCTTTCTAACGCTACAAAGCCCTCTGCAACGATCTGACGGCCTTTTTCACCTGTGAACACTAAAATTAATGGAATACTGAACAAACCAACCAAATATTCGTCTTTCCATGAGTTCTGAGTTCCTTGAGCCATAATGCGCTCCCAATCGGCAACCGATGTTTCCTTTGAGAGTAAAATTTTACTTTTCGCTTCTGCCTCTGTTAGCTTTAGTTTAGCTTCTGCCGCTTGTTTACTAGTCTTTGCATCAAGCCACGATCCTGCTAGGTTTGCTATTGGAGTTAAAAACTGTATCATTTTTCACCTTCCATACTCATGGATGTTTTCTTATCTGACTTTGCGGAGTAAGCATTGAACCCCATGAATGCAGCAACGACACCTGATGCAGCAATAACATAAACAGATGCAATGTCTGTAATTAATGTAGCTGCTTTATCAAAACCTAAGACACTAGCCAGTAATATAATAAACGGATAGATTAACATTCCTGCCAGTGCAAAGCCTGTGTATCTACGTTCTGCATC
>CEOP01231414.1_pt1 | contig 17662 bp, 13 predicted proteins | sample 361301 | NCBI WGS metagenome assembly CEOP01 (sample SAMEA2619548, study PRJEB7988) | marine metagenome | biome: marine biome (ENVO:00000447); feature: deep chlorophyll maximum layer (ENVO:xxxxxxxx); material: "saline water (ENVO:00002010), including plankton (ENVO:xxxxxxxx)" | depth 55 m
ACAATTTTAGTTACCGTTTTCACTACTTCTGAGTATCCTCCAACAAGTGATGAGCTAAAAAGAATAAAAGAGGAAAAAATGAGAGGTAATGTTATTTATCGAATATTTAAAGATATTGTTGTTGCTTTTAAAGAAATGCCAAAAACGATGAAACAACTAATACCTGTTATGTTTTTCCCTTGGTACGCTATGTTTTGTTATTGGCAGTACTTAACCTCTGCTTTATCACTATCTCTTTATGATACAGTTGATCAAAACACATTGTTTTTTAATAAAGCTCAGTTACTCACAGGAAATTTAAATGGCACATATAATATAATTTGCTTTATGATTGCATTTGCCTTGATTCCTATTGCGAGGAAAATAGGAGCCAAAAATCTACATTTTTTTAGTCTATCTCTTGGTGGATTGGGACTTTTAATGATGCCTTTATTGAATGACACCACGGTAATTTTTAGCTTACCAAATCCCTTTGGGCTTGGAAGTATAGATGTTACTCAAATTTATTTATTTTCTTTTTTACTTGGGATTACTTGGGCAAGTATGATGGCAATGCCCTATCAGATGCTGGCAAGTTCAATTCCAGGCAATAAAATGGGAATTTATATGGGGATATTTAATATGTTTATCGTTATACCAATGATAATTCAAATATTCTCAATGCAATATTTATTATATGATTTATTGGGGGAAAATCCTATTAATGTTATCCGATTAGCAGGTGTTTTTCTCATTACGGGAGGAGTATTTTCCTTATTCGTTTCTCATCAAAATAGAGTTTCATAATATATGTTTTAAATAAGATGATAAAGTCTAGGGATTTTATACTTTTACATCATAGGTGATATGAAAAAAGATCAACAAAGAAGGGCGTCATTAATCTACCATGCAAAACCAAAAGCAGGTAAAATTGAAGTAGTCCCAACAAAACAGTATAGAACTCAAAGAGATCTATCACTTGCATATTCTCCTGGAGTCGCTATCCCATGTCAGGAGATTCAAGATAAAATTGAAAATGTATATAAGTACACAAATAAGGGAAATTTAGTTGCTGTAATTTCAAATGGGACAGCAGTTTTAGGTTTAGGAAATATTGGCCCTGAAGCATCAAAACCTGTTATGGAAGGTAAAGCACTACTTTTCAAAATTTTTGCCGACATAGATGTTTTTGATATTGAAATTGACGCTTCAGATCCTGATGAATTCATAAAGACTGTTAAATCCATTTCACCAACATTTGGAGGAATTAATCTTGAAGACATTAAAGCTCCTGAAGCTTTTTATATTGAACAAAAACTTAAGGAAGAGCTATCTATTCCTGTAATGCATGATGATCAACATGGAACCGCAATTATTTCATGTGCTGCACTTTTGAATGCACTTGAATTAGTCAACAAAAAAATTGATAAAATAAGAGTTGTAGTTTCTGGAGCTGGAGCTGCTGCAATTTCATGCACAAAGTTATATAAGTCTTTTGGAGTTAATGAGAAAAATATTGTTATGATCGATAGTCGAGGCGTAATCAATAATAAAAGGAAAGATTTAACTGAAGAAAAAAAGGAATTTTTAACAAATAGAAAAATTAATACTTTGGAGGAGGCAATGGTTAATTCAGATGTGTTTATTGGTCTTTCTCAGGGGAATATATTGACTCAAAAGATGTTACTTTCTATGTCTAAAAATCCAATTGTTTTTGCCATGGCAAATCCTGACCCTGAAATTAATTATGATCTTGCATGCAAAACGCGTGACGATATTATAATGGCAACTGGAAGGTCTGATCTTCCAAACCAAGTAAATAATGTTTTAGGATTCCCTTTTATTTTCAGAGGCGCCCTTGATGTTAGAGCTACAAAGATTAATGAATCAATGAAAAGGGCAGCTGTATTGGCCTTAGCTGATCTTGCCAAGGAACTTGTGCCTGAGCAAGTTAATCTTGCGTATGAAGAGACAAAACTTAATTTTGGAAAAGATTATATAATTCCAAAGCCATTTGATCCTAGATTAATAAAAAACGTTCCTATTGCTGTTGCTAAAGCAGCAATGAAATCTGGCGTGGCCACATCTCCGATAAAAGATTGGGATCGCTATGAAATGGAATTAGAGGGGAGATTAGGGAACAGTCAAAAAATAGTTCGAACGATTCATTTGAGGGCAAAATCAGCTCCAAAAAGAATTGTTTTTGCAGAAGCTGATCAGTTAGATGTCCTTAAAGCTGCTCAAATTGTAAAGGAAGAAAAAATAGGAAAACCCATTCTTCTTGGTGATGAGAAAACAATCAGAGAATTAATGGATTCGATTGATTTTAACGAGGACGTTAAAATTTTTGATCCAAAATCATCTGAACAAGATGAAATCCGGAAAAAATATGCGAAGCGTTTTTGGAAAGAACAAAAAAGAAAAGGAATAACACTATATGATGCTGAGAACTTGATGAAGCAAAGAAATTACTATGCTTCAATGATGGTAAAAAAGGGAGATGCAGATACTTTATTATCTGGATATTCAAGAAAATATCCCTCTGTTTTTAAGCCAATCATGGAAGTGATGGGAAAAGCAGAAGGAGTAGACCGAGTAGCTTCAACGAATCTTATGATAACCTCAAGAGGGCCAATATTTATAGCAGATACATCAATAAATGTTGATCCCTCTTCAGAAGAGTTAGCAAAAATTGCTGAAATGACTGCTAAAACAGTTGAAATGTTTGCAATAAAACCTGTTTTAGCTCTTCTCTCATTTAATAATTTTGGTTCATCTCCTCTTCCTGAGGCTAAAAAAGTTTCTGAAGCAGTTAGTTATATGAAAAAACATTTCCCTTCAATCATTGCAGATGGACCTATTCAATCAGATTTTGCTTTGAATAATGAAATGTTAAAAGACAAATTTCCCTTCTCAAGCCTAAATAAGAATAAAGTTAATACTTTAATTTTTCCAAATCTTGATTCTGCTAATATTGCATACAAACTTATAAAAGAACTTAATAAAGCTCTTTCTATAGGACCTATATTAATGGGACTTAATCAACCAGCTCATATTTTGCAGTTAGGAGCTTCTGTTGAGGAAATTGTTAATATGGCTGCCATAGCAGTAATTGATTCTCAAAGGAAAAAACAAAACAAATGATAACTCAAATTAAAGGAAGATTAATTGAAAAGTCTCCGACTAATCTGGTCGTTGATTGTAACGGCATAGGTTATGAAATTAATATTTCTTTAAACACTTTTACAGAGATTCCTGATGGAGAAAGCATAAAATTATATACTCATCTTCAAGTTAAAGAGGATGCTCATATACTTTATGGATTTCATACGGTAATAGAAAGATCTGTTTTTAGATTACTAATTTCTGTTTCTGGAATAGGAACTAGCATAGCAAGGACTATGTTATCTTCTCTAAAACCAAGTCAAATCCAGAAAGCTATACTTAATGAAGATCTTCAAAAAATAAAAGGTATAAAAGGGATTGGATTGAAAACGGCACAAAGAGTTATAATCGAGTTAAAAGATAAAATAAAATCACTTAGTGGGGATGACGAAATTCCTAGTTTAGAAAGCAATACAATTAAAGATGAAGCGTTATCAGCATTAGAGGTACTTGGCTATTCAAGAAGGTCCTCTGAGAATGTTATTGATAACTTAATTCAGAGTAATTCAGATAGTTCCTTAGAGGAACTTATTAAAGGAGCTTTGAATAAACTATAAAAGTCTTTGATTGTTAGAAAAAAAGAATAGTTATATATTAACTTTATTTCTACTCTTCCTTTTTGGAAATTATTATTCATTTGGGCAAAGGGTTGATTCAACCTATGATCTTTCAAAGTATCAAACATCAAGGGCATCAAGTTTAATTTCCAAATACATATATAATCCTAATTTAGATTTATATATTTTTTCAGAGACAATAAATGATTATCCAATAAATGTTCCTCTGGTATTGACACCAGATGAATTTGAAAACTTTATGTTATCTGAGCAAATAAAATCCTATTTCAAAGAAAAAGTTTCAGTAATTACTGGTAATGCTGAAAACATTAAAGAATTGCAAAAAAATTTGTTGCCAGAGCTGTATGTTAATAGCAAGTTTTTTCAATCAGTTTTTGGAAGTAGTAAAATAGATATAACACCAAAAGGTTCCGTTGGAATAGATTTAGGAGTTCGCTATCAGAAAAATGATAACCCTGCTGCTTCCCCAAGAAATAGAAGTAGTTTTGGGTTTGATTTTGATCAGAGAATTAGCTTGAGTCTACTTGGAAATATTGGAGAGCGTCTCCAAATTACAGCAAATTATGATACAGAATCTACTTTTGATTTCCAGAATTTAGTTAAGGTTGAATTTAATCCTCCAAGACTTGAGGATTTAAATAAAATTATTCCTGAAAATTCGAATTTAAGTACTAAAATTCAAAACACAGCCCAAAAAATAGGTGATTTTAATAGTACTTTACAGGAGGCTAAAGAGAAAATAAAAAGCCTCAGATCGTCAAACGACCCCATTTTAGGAGTTGGAAATAATGTTAGTGATTATTTAAACGGGAAAGTAACTGAAGATGCGATTATTCAAAATATAAATATTGGAAATATAAGTATGCCTTTAAATAGTAATTTAATCCAAGGCGCACAAAGTTTATTTGGCGTTAGAGCTGATTTAAAATTTGGTAAAACAACATTAACAGGGGTATTTTCCGAGCAAAGATCTCAATCACAAAATCTTGTTGCTCAAGGAGGCGGGACAATGCAAGATTTTAACTTTTTTGCTCTAGATTACGAGGAAGACAGGCATTATTTCCTAGCGCATTATTTTAGAGATAATTATGAAAAATTTCTTAAGACATATCCGTATATAAATTCGCCAGTCAAGATAACCAGAATTGAAGTTTGGATTACCAACAGGGGATCTCAAACACAAAATATTAGAAATATAGTTGGTTTTCAAGATTTAGGCGAGGCAAATCCAGACAGAACAACAATGAATGAGAGAATCCCCAATTTTATTTCAACATCTAACTTTTTAAGCCCACCAAGTAATGAAGTAAATCTTTTAAATCCAGATGCAATTGGCGCTGAGGGGATTCTTAATGAAAACATTAGAGACATAGCAATGCTGGAAGACGGACTAGGAATTTACAAGGATAAAATTAATGAAGGATTTGATTATGCAGTTCTAGAAAGCGCAAGGAAATTAAATTCTTCAGAATATAATTTAAATGAACAATTAGGATATATTTCATTAAATCAACGATTAAGTAATGATGAGGTTTTAGCGGTCGCATTTCAGTATTCAATTGGTGGTAAAATATTTCAGGTAGGAGAGTTTGCCAACATGGGAGTTCCCGGGACTTCATATGAATTAAATTCTGATGATCAACAAGTCCTGAAAAATAATAGTTTAATAGTTAAGCTATTAAAAAGCAATATTACTGATGTTAGACAACCCATTTGGGATTTAATGATGAAAAATATATATAATACTGGAGCATTTCAGCTTGCCGAAGAAAATTTTCGTCTCAATATTCTTTATTCTAACCCCTCACCAGTTAATTATATTTCTCCTATAGACGATTCAATTTGGCCTGAAAATTTAGAGAGTCAAATTTTACTTAGTACGTTTAATTTAGATAGACTTAATTTTTACAGAGATCCCCAACCTGAGGGCGATGGTTTTTTTGATTACGTACCCGGAATTACAATAGAGCCAAGGTTTGGGAGGATTATTTTTCCAACCATTGAACCCTTTGGAGAATATCTTTTTAAGATTCTAGATAATCCAAATTCTCAAACAGAGAATTATAACAATAAAGAGTCATATAATGCTAACCAAAAGCATTATGTTTTTGAGGAAATGTATTCATTGACAAAGGCAGCAGCAATGGAAATTTCTGAAAAAAATAAGTTTCAATTAAAAGGCAGATATAAATCTGAAGCTGGAGATGGAATACCAATAGGTGCTTTTAATGTTCCCAGAGGATCTGTAAAAGTTAGTGCTGGAGGTAGGGTTTTAACTGAGGGAATTGATTATACTGTAAATTATGAAATAGGTAGAGTTAAAATTTTGGATCCAGCTCTTCAGGCTTCAAATATACCAATAAACATATCCGTTGAAAATAATTCATTTTTTAATCAACAGAATAAAAGATTTTCAGGGATAAATGTTTCACACAAAATCAATGAAAAAATAGTTTTAGGAGGTACTTTACTTAATTTAAGTGAAAATCCTTTGACTCAAAAAGCAAATTATGGAACTGAGCCAGTTAATAATACAATGATTGGCTTAAACACAAACTTTTCTACAGAAGCCCCCTTTCTTACACGTTTGATTAATAAATTACCTACAATTTCTACAGATGTAAAGTCAATTATTTCATTTAGGGGAGAGGTTGCTAAGCTTATTTCTGGAGATCCAAGAAACACACAGTTGCAGGGCGAATCAAATGTTTATGTAGATGATTTTGAGGGCGCTCAAACAAATATTGATATTAAAGGTTTTTCTGCTTGGAATCTGTCAAGCGTTCCATATAAAAATTTTAAGGGTTCGGGTAAATCTAACGGTGACCTTTCATCTGGATATGGGAGAGCTAAAATGGCGTGGTATTCCATTGATCCAATATTTTACACTGGTTCTAGACCTCAGGGTATTAATAATAATGATATTTCTTTGAATGAAACACGTAGAATTTTTATTAAAGAAATTTTTCCTGAACAAGATCTAGTACAGGGGACAACAACTGTTCAGACAACTTTTGATTTAGCATATTATCCTGATGAAAGAGGCCCTTATAATAATTCTATTTCAGAGGTTTTTAAAAGTGATATAGATGAAAATTGGGCAGGTATAATGAGGCCAATAAGTGCAACAAATTTTGAACAATCAAACGTCGAATTTATTGAATTTTGGCTACTTGACACTTTTTCAAATAATGATAGTGAAAATGATGATTTAGGTAATCTCTATTTCCACCTAGGGAATATATCAGAGGATGTTCTTAAAGATGGAAGGAAACAATATGAGAATGGATTACCCGGAATAAATTCTTTGAATTTAACTCATGACACTTCATGGGGGAAGGTACCTGCAACTCAGTCATTATTATATGCTTTTAACACAATTCCAGAAGACAGAGTTTTTCAGGATGTTGGATTTGATGGTTTGCCAGATGAGCAGGAGAAGGAAATTTATACTAATGGACCTGATAATGATCCAGCCAATGATAATTATGAGTTTTTTGGAGAAGCTGAAGGGTCCGTATTAGACAGGTATAAAAATTATAATGGAACTGACGGAAATTCTCCTGTTGAATTTTCAAATGAACAAAGAGGAAATACTACAGAACCTGATTCGGAGGATATTAATCGAGATCAAAGCATGAATACAATTGATAGTTACTTTGAGTATAGAGTGCCTATAAGAAAATCTATGGGGGTTGGCAACCATCCTTTTATCAGTGATGTTCGAGAAAATGTCAAAGTTTCTTTGCCTAACGGAGATGAAATAATCACAAGATGGATTCAGTTTAAAATTCCAGTTCAAAAAAGCTATTATGAGGAAACTCAATTTAGTAATTATTTTGAAGCCGTCAATTCAATTGAAGATCTTAGATCAATCAGATTTATGAGGCTAGTTCTCGGAGGATTTTCTAGTAGAGTAGTTTTCAGATTTGGCACTCTTGATTTAGTAAGAGGGGATTGGCGCCGTTATAATAAATCTTTAAATGATAACATTCAAAAGAATTTAAACACCACGGTTGATATTAGTACTGTTAATATTTTAGAGAATGAAAATAGGACACCTATTAATTATGTTCTACCTCCAGATATTGAAAGAGAACAGATAAATAATAATAATACAATTGTTCGCCAAAATGAACAATCATTGTCTTTTAGAGTTTGTGACCTACAGCCAATGGATTATCGAGCGGTTTATAAAAATGTTGATTTTGATTTTAGACAATATAAATCATTAAAAATGTTTATGCATGCTGAGTCCATATTTGGGAAAAATCCTCTCCCCGGAGATGAGATAGATGGAGATTATGACAATAGAATTGTTGCATTTATTAGACTAGGATCGGACTTTAAAGACAATTATTATCAAATTGAAATTCCTTTAAAACCATCCAGTTATCAAGAAGATAGTTCAAATAGATTAAGTGCAGAAGAGGTATGGCTCCCTGAATCAAATTCTATTGATGTTTCAATCTCATTACTTTCAAAACTTAAGGCTAAATCATTGAATAAGGGAGTTTTATCTGAAGCTTCATATTTTGATGAGGAGATGAATTTTATTCAAGAGTTTACTTCAATTAACAGCTTACCTGGGGCAAAAAAATACAAGTTTTCAGTTAAGGGGAATCCCTCATTAGGATCAATAAAGACATTAATGATTGGGTTAAAAAATCCATCGATAGATTTTGGAAATGATCTTTGTGGGGAAGTTTGGTTTAATGAGTTAAGAATAGCAGGTATAGAAAGGAAGGATGGATGGGCTACTATTAGCACATTAGATGCTAACATAGCTGATTTCGCATCCATTTCTGCAACTGGAAGACTTTCTACAATTGGTTTTGGGGCAATAGATCAAAGTCCAAATCAAAGCAATCGTGAGGATATGAAACAATATGATATCGTTTCAGAAATTAATTTAGGTAAAATTTTTCCAGAGAACTGGGGATTGCAGGTTCCGCTAAGCATGAATCTTGGAGAAGAATTTTTAACCCCAGAGTATGACCCTTTTTATCAGGACATTTTACTAAAAGATCGTATGGATTCTAGTGAAAGATCAACTCAAAAGGACTCTATAAAGGATCAGGCTATGTTTTATACAAAAAGGAAAAGTGTTAATCTAATTGGAGTCAGAAAAAATTCTTCAGGAAAATCTAAGCAAAGGTTTTATAGTCCAGAAAATTTTGATTTTTCATACTCTTATAATGAGGTCAAACACAATGATTATGAAATAGAAAATCAGAAAGACCTTAGTCTTCAAATGGGAGCAAATTATGGATATAGGTTTAAGCCATTAGAGTTTTATTTATTTAAAGACTCTAAATTATTTGATAATAAGAAATATTGGGATTGGTTGAAGGAAATAAATTTTAATTTATTACCGGATTTGATAGCTGTAACTTCTAGAATAAGTAGAGATTTTAAAAGTCAAAGGTTTAGACAAATTTATATGGAAGGCATAGATACATCTAATCAAATTCCTTTACCAGATCTACAATTAAGAAATTATCTTTTTGATTGGTCTTATAATTTAAATCATAATTTGACAAAATCATTGAGGTTTACATTTCAAGCATCAAATAATAATATTGTAAAAAATTTTCTTAATGATCAAAACGAAGAGGGTTATCAAACTGTAGATAAAACTCTGGGTATTTGGGATGGGATATGGAATACTGGTCAGACCAATAGACACTTTCAATCAGCTACGTTAAATTATAAGATACCATTTAACTATTTCCCCTTTCTGAACTTTATAGACGCTAGCTATAGTTATACTGGTGATTTTAGTTGGCAAAGAGGTTCTGATGCTCTTGCCAATGTGGAAAATGATAACGGGGAATTATTAGGCAGAGTCAATACAATTCAAAATGCAAATACTAGAGTTTTATCAGGTTCAATTTCTTTTAATAAGTTGTATCAAATATTAGGTTTATCAAAAGATCAAAAAGAAAGAAAAGTAATGGGAGGAATAAAAAGGGCAACAACTAGAATAGTAGATTTTTTGTCATTATTAAAAAGAATACAGATAAACTATTCTGAAAATAACGGTAAGGTTTTACCAGGGTATCTTCAAGGTGTCGGTTTTATGGGAACATTAGATCCTTCTTTTGGTTTCACAATGGGAAGTCAGGCAGATATAAGATATGAATCTGCGAGACGAGGTTGGTTAACTAAGTTCCCTAATTTTAATGAATCTTTTGAGCAAATTCACAATAATAAATTTAGATTAATTGCACAGATAAATCCAGTTAGAGACTTAGCAATTGATTTGAATATGGAAAGTAATTATTCTGAAAATCTATCTGAAAATTTTCGTATAGAAAATCAAGAGTATATACCTTTAAACTCTAATAAATATGGAAATTTTGGAGTATCTACTATTATGATTAGAACTTCTTTTAAGAATTCAGAGGGAACAAAAAACTCAAATTTTGAAATTTTTAGAAAAAATTTATTCTTTATTGCAAAAAGATTCTCAAACAGGAACTTACTGTATCAAGATCAGTTTGACCAAGAAGGGTACCCCTTTGGTTATGGTAAAAATCACCAAGAAGTTTTAGTAACTTCATTTTTATCTGCTTACACTGGATCAAATGTTAATCGAATTAGCTTGGATCCGATGAAAAAAATGCCACTGCCTAATTGGAATGTTAAATATTCTGGATTCACCAAAATAAAAGCTATTAAAAAAATCTTTAGAAGAGCTTCAATTGCTCATGGATATCGAGCAAGTTATACTATAACTAATTTTCAATCAAATCTTCAATATAATCCATTCAATCCTTTTTTAAGGGATAGACAAGGAAACTTCTTAACATCTAAATTATTTTCAAATATAAATTTGGTTGAACAATTCAATCCACTTGTTAGGTTAGATCTTGAATTTAATAATTCTTTGAAGATTCTAGGAGAGATTAAAAGAGACAGGGCTCTTTCTTTAAGCCTAGATAATAATCTTATAACTGAATCAAATGGAAACGAATATATATTGGGACTAGGATACAGAATTAAGGATTTAAGAGTAAGAAGTAATATTGGGGGGAGAAGATTTATTCTTAATGGAGACTTAAATTTGAAAGGAGATTTTTCTTTGAGAGAAAATATAACTGTTTTGAGAAACCTAGAATATGACAGTAATCAGGTTACAGCTGGACAAACAATTATGTCTATTAAGATTACAGCCGATTATGCACTTTCTAAAAATTTGACTAGTCTGTTTTTTTATGATCATAATTTTTCAAAATTTGCTATATCTACAGCATTTCCTCAAAATTCAATAAGATCTGGTATTACTATTAGATACAATTTTGGGAACTAATTACAAATCCATTACATTTGCCAAAGTCAGATAAAATTATGAACGTTCCGGATAATTTAAAATACACAAATGATCATGAGTGGGTCAAAATAGATAATGATATTGCCATCGTTGGAATTACTGATTTTGCTCAGAGCGAATTGGGAGATATTGTTTATGTGGAGATTGATACTAAAGGGGATTTAATCGAAAAAGATTCGGTTTTTGGAACTGTAGAGGCTGTTAAAACAGTTTCTGATCTTTTCATGCCATTGACAGGAGAAATTTTAGAGATCAATTCAGCTATTGAAGAAACCCCTGAAATAATTAACAATGAACCCTATGAATCCGGATGGATTATCAAAATTAAAATTGAAGACATTAATCAAATAAGAGATTTACTTGATAGTAGTGGCTATCTCGAAGTTATAGGAGGATGATTTATAAAAATTAGTTGTTTGTTTATAATCCATTTTTTTATAGATTAGCGTATGTAAATTTAAATTTCAATGCAACCCAAGAAAAATCCTAAGGCAGACTTGTCAAAAAATAGTGGTCTTTATTTTATAATTGGCTTGACATTTGTTCTTTTCATATCATGGAGAGCAATTGAGTATAAGACTTATGACAGATCTAATTATGGATACGAAGCTTTGGATGTTGATGACGATGATGATGAAGAAGTCCCTATTACTGAACAATTAAAAGTTCCGCCACCGCCACCGCCACCCCCCCCTCCCGCACCAGAGGTCATAGAAGTAGTTGAAGATGAAGAAGAGGTTGAGGAAACCATAATTGAATCAACAGAAACTGATCAAGATGATATTGTGGAGGTAGAAGAAATTGAGGTAGAAGAATTCGATGATGACATAGATGTTCCATTTGCTGTTATTGAGGATGTTCCAGTATACCCTGGTTGTGAAAGAGTAGCAAAAAGTAAAAGGAGAGAATGTTTTCAAGAGAGAATTAATCAGCATATAAAAAAGAATTTTAGATATCCAGAAATTGCTCAAGAAATGGGAATTCAAGGAAGAGTTTATGTCAGTTTTGTAATATCCACTGACGGGAATATAATCAATGTTAGATCAAGAGGCCCTGACAAAAATCTTGAAGGGGAAGCAGAGAGAATTATAGGTAGGTTACCTAGGATGATTCCTGGCAAACAAAGAGGTAGAGCCGTAAGAGTTCCATTTAGTATACCCATAACATTTAGATTACAATAATTTTTAGATAATTTCAAAATTTCAATTTCAGGAAGTTTTTCATAGATGATAAATACTCAAATAGAGCAATCAAGAACGATTTCTTTTAGTTTTTTATCTTTCTTAGTCAATTTAATGCAACTGACTAAAATTAGATTGTCATTTAGCATTATATTTTCTTCAATAGCAGGATATTTTTTAGGCGCCGAAAACATAGAGTTCTATACATTATTTTTACTTTCAATAGGAGGATATGCCATGGCTGGCGCTTCTAGTATTTTTAATCAATTAATCGAGAGAGAAAAAGATGGATTAATGATTAGAACAAAAAACCGCCCTTTACCCTCTAATAGAATGTCAAATTTATCTGCAATAATTTTAGGGATAATTTTTTCGCTAATAGGCATATTGTTTCTTTATAGTATAAATTTCGAGACTGCATTTTTCAGTGTTGTTTCAATCCTTATTTATACCTGTTTATATACTCCTTTAAAAACAGTCACTCCTTTATCTGTATTTGTTGGTGCTTTCCCTGGGGCAATTCCTTTTATGTTAGGCTGGGTTGCAGCAACTGGAGAATTTGGCATTGAACCTGGAATATTGTTCATGATTCAATTTTTTTGGCAATTTCCACATTTTTGGGCTATTGGATGGATGATGGATGAGGACTATCAAAAAGCTGGGTTTAAAATGCTGCCAAGTGGTAAAAGGGATAATGCATCTGCATTTCAAATAGTTTTTTATACATTATGGACAATTATTATTTCATTAATTCCTGTTACCTCGTATTCTGGGAGTTTAATTTTGTCAATCCCTGCAGCATCATTAATTCTTATTTTGGGATTTTTCTTTTTGTTTTTTTCTTTAAAATTGATGCAAAAAAAAGATATAGTAAGCGCTAAAAGACTTATGGGATTTAGTATTATTTATATTACTTTCCTTCAAATAATTTATGTAGTTGACAAATTTATATAAAACACAAAATGAGTAATGATATCAATATAAAAATGAGTAGGGCAAAAAAGATGATGCTTTGGGTTGGAATGATTAGTATTTCAATGACTTTTGCCGGGTTAACTAGTGCATTTATTGTAAGCAGTAAAAGGGCAGATTGGCTTTCAGATTTTATAATACCAAATGACTTTTTAATAAGCACTATATTAATAATACTGAGCAGTTTGTTTTTTTATCTATCAAAAAATAAATTAAAAGCTGAAAAAATAAACCCCTCAAAAATTTTTCTTTTAGTAACTTTTATTTCTGCAATCTTTTTTGTTTTTTTTCAGTTTAGAGGTTTTAATTCTATTATTGATCAGGGGTTTTATTTTACCGGAGCTGAAAGTTCAGTAACCACATCTTATCTTTATGTTCTAGTTTTACTCCACTTAGCACATCTATTTGCAGGCTTTATTAGTTTGATTGTTGTATACTATAATTTATCTTTTGGTAAATATATCGGAGGAAATAATCTTGGCTTTGAACTTGCTCATACCTTTTGGCATTTTCTTGGATTCTTGTGGATATATTTATTCTTATTTGTAAAGCTTTACCATTAAAATATTTAAATTTGTAACCTAATTTTTAAACATTATGGCGGTATCTGTTTCGAAATCTTATGAAGAGGTAAATGTTTGGGAAGGGGGAGATCAAAAACCCTTAAACTCTGGTTACGGCAAGTTAATGATGTGGTTTTTCATTGTATCAGACGCACTTACTTTTTCTGGCTTTCTTGTTTCCTATGGTTTCTCACGATTTAAATACATAGATTCATGGCCTATTGCTGATGAAGTTTTCACCCATTTCCCATTTCTTCATGGTGTTGATGCTCCAATGTATTATGTTGCATTAATGACGTTTATATTAATCTTTTCCTCTGTTACTATGGTATTAGCTGTTGATGCTGGACACCATATGAATAAATCGAAAACAGCTTTTTATATGTTTCTAACCATAATTGGAGGCGCTGTTTTTGTTGGTTCTCAGGCTTGGGAATGGAAAAATTTTATCAAAGGAGAATACGGTGCTGTTGAAACAAGAGGAGGACAAATTTTGCAGTTTCTCAGTGCTGAAGACAAAAAAAGGGTTTCTCTTTCAGATTTTGCAATTGGAATACCAAGTGAAAGATCAACTCAAGAAAAAAGTGATGGAATATGGTTTCAGACAGAGAAATCACTTCCTGAATTTTCAATTGAGGAAGTTAAGGAAGGGTTTAAAGCCAATTCAGATATTCTTATTAGAATTCAAAAAATTGATGAGAGTGGAAATAAAATTATTTTAAATCGAGATGAATCTCTAAGAAAAATAGATTCTGCTATACTTGTAGTTGAAGGAGCTAATTTAGTCAGAAATGAATATGGTAATCCTCTTTTTGCTGATTTCTTTTTCTTTATTACAGGATTCCATGGATTCCATGTTTTTTCAGGAGTAGTTCTAAATATTATAATATTCTTTAATATAATAATTGGTACTTACGAAAGAAGAGGGCATTATGATATGGTTGAAAAAGTTGGCCTTTATTGGCACTTTGTAGATTTAGTTTGGGTCTTTGTGTTTACATTTTTCTATTTAGTATAAAAATTAATTAATATGTCAGTAGGAGAACATAAGCTAGAAATTTTTAGAGGTTTGATTAAGTTTAAATCAAATGAACAAAAAATATGGGGCGTTCTTATTTTTCTATCGATTGTAACTATAATTGAAGTTGCATTAGGTATCATTAAACCAGATTTTCTATCTGCCTATTTCATGAGAATGAAATTACTTAATTGGATATTTATAATACTTACTATCATTAAGGCATATTATATTACATGGGATTTTATGCATATGAGAGATGAAACATCAAGTTTAAAGAACTCAGTCGTATTGCCTTTGGTAATTTTAATTCCATACCTGGTATTTATTCTTTTTCTCGAAGCTGATTATATTTTTGATGTAATGTTTGAGGGCTTTGTTAGTTGGAACTTTTAGATTTATTATAAAGTATTGTGTTAAATAGTAATACCAAAAAATATTTTGTACTGATAGTACTTTTTGTTTTCCCAGTATTTATATATCTTTTCTTTGCTTCGGGTAAAAACAACTTTGCTCTTTTACCAATTCTATCAGAAGATATAAATGAAATAAGTTCATGGGATAGTCTTTCAGGAGATAGCATAAAATTTGAAGATAATATTTCTATATTAGGTTTTTGGGGGAGCGATGTAATAAATAAAAAAACAGAGGCACTTAATCTTAATCAGAAAATATATAAGCGTTTCTTTGAATTTAATGACTTTCAGTTTGTAATTGTTTTGTCAAAAGGGCAAGAAATAGAGGCAGAAAGTTTAAAAAAGAAATTAAAAGAAGGTGTTGGTACAAATCTTATTAAGTGGAAATTTATTTTCGGAAATTCAGAAGAAATTAATAATTTATTTAATAGTTTGAACACGCCATTTAATTTATCTAATTCAGATAGTACCCCCATAGTTTTTATTATTGATAAAGAAAAAAATCTAAGAGGCAGAGATGATGATGATCAGGGAATTTTATTTGGTTTTAATACCCAATCAGTTGCGGAAATTAATAATAAGATGGTTGATGATGTTAAGGTGATTCTTGCTGAGTATAGAAGAGCTTTAAAAAAATATAATAGGCCTTAAAATTACATATGGGAAAATATTATTATTTCATTTGGCTTTTTGTTCTTATCCTTCTTTTTGGAATTTTTTCTATACCTAAAATATTTGAGCGAATAAATTCAGGATCAGTAGTTGATTATAATAGGTCTGTCCCAGCAAAACCCCTATCTTATCTAAACATCAATAATAAACCAAAAAAAGTTCCTGATTTTTTAATGTTAAATCAAGACAGTTTATTGATAGGGAATGAAGATTTTTTAGGCAAGGTATATGTTGTTGAGTTTTTCTTCACATCATGCCCATCAATATGCCCAATAATGAATAAAAACATGAAAATCATAGATGATTTTTTTTATAGTAGGTATGATTTTGGGATTGCATCATTTACCATAGATCCAGAATATGATACTCCTCATGTTTTAAAAAAATATTCTGAAGAATATGATATTAAATCCCAAAATTGGCACTTTCTTACAAGTGATGAAAAAACAGTTTTTAATTTGGCTAATTCTGGTTTCAACATCTTTGCTGCTATAAATCCGGAAGTCGCAGGGGGTTTTGAACATCAGGGTTATTTCGCTTTAATAGATAAGAGAGGTTTTTTAAGATCAAGGGTCGATAATTTTGATAACCCCATTGTTTATTATTCAGGAGTCGATAAAGGAGAAGATAATGTAAATGATGTTGATATTTTAATTGAAGATATTAATATACTTTTGAAAGAATAGATTAAAGATGAAAAAGGAAAAATTAAAATACAAATGGTTAATAATTTTTGTTTCTATATTAATACCTTTAGTTGTATTGATATTATTTAATGTCAGGTTGCCTAATGTTGAGCCTCTTGATTCTTTTCCTCCAGTTTATGCCACTATAAATGGTTTAACAGCTGTTATTTTAGTTTTTGCACTATTTGCAATTAAGAATAAAAAAATAAAAACGCATGAGGCATTAATGAAAGTCGCTATTGCATTATCGCTGATTTTTTTAATCATGTATGTTGCTTATCACATGACTTCAGAGCCAACTCCATTTGGTGGTGATGGATACATTAAATATTTTTATTTCTTCATCTTGATAACTCATATTTTTCTTTCGATTTTTATTATACCACTTGTTCTAATAACATACGTAAGAGCTATATCTAAGCATTTTGAAAGTCATCGAAGAATAGCAAAAATAACATTTCCTTTGTGGCTTTATATTGCTATAACAGGTGTAATAGTTTATATTATGATTTCTCCATATTATTAGAAATAACTTATGACAACAAAAATTAAAATTACTTTACTTTTTTTCTTCTTGTTTTCTTTTTATGCTAACTCACAATGTTCTATGTGTAGAGCGGTTATAGAATCTCAAGAAGGACAAGAAATGGCTGAAGGAATTAATGATGGAATAAAATATTTAATGATTATCCCTTATATTCTTGTAGCTTTTGTTGGATGGAGAATTTATAGGGCATTAAAAAGTAATTAATGGGGATATAGTCGGATTAATATTTATCTAAAATTAAAATTATTCTAAAAAGTAGGGGGCTAATTTTTGAAATTGGTTTATATATAAAAACTTGAAATTTATTTAATATGAAAACTTTTAAAATTGATTTTATATTATAAAAAATTACCAAAACCTTTCCTTCAAGTGACTTTATAATTATTACTTTTGCCTATTATTGCACGTTTAACTATTATTGCATGTTTTATATATGATAAATCTTAAGAGTTTACATAAGTCATACAAAACTGGAGCTACTTCACTTCATGTCCTCAAGGGGATAAATCTTGATATTGAAAAAGGAGAATTGGTTGCAATAATGGGATC
>CEOP01223360.1_pt1 | contig 17523 bp, 13 predicted proteins | sample 361301 | NCBI WGS metagenome assembly CEOP01 (sample SAMEA2619548, study PRJEB7988) | marine metagenome | biome: marine biome (ENVO:00000447); feature: deep chlorophyll maximum layer (ENVO:xxxxxxxx); material: "saline water (ENVO:00002010), including plankton (ENVO:xxxxxxxx)" | depth 55 m
TGACGAAACTCTTAGAGTATTGACCATTCCTTTCTCTATGATTGGCATTGCAGTTAGGTTAACTAATAAGTCACCTTTATTCACGTATCCCCTATTTGTTGCGATTTCATTTATTTGCTCCACTGTTTTGTCAGTGCTTTCAAAGCTATCGTAAAAAAAAGCTTTTACACCCCAAACCAAATTTAATTGAGTAAGAATACGTTTGTTGGAGGTAAATACCAAGATATGTGAATTAGGTCGCCAAGCTGAAACTTGAAATGCAGTATAACCACTGTTAGTTAATGTACAAATAGCTTTAGCATTAACATCATTAGCAATTTGGACAGCATGGTAGCAAATAGATTTTGTGATAAATCTTAGCGTTCTAATATTTGGGGGTTTTTGAGGAACCGAAATTAATTCTGAATCCTCTACACTGTGAATAATTGAGCTTATGGTTTGAACTACCTCCACAGGATATTTTCCGACTGAAGTTTCCCCAGAAAGCATAACAGCATCAGCTCCATCCATTACGGAGTTAGCCACATCATTAACTTCTGCCCTTGTAGCCGTTAAGCTGTCAATCATACTTTCCATCATTTGGGTAGCAATGATTACAGGAATTCTTGCTTTTTTAGCACGTATTACCAATTCTTTTTGAATTAGGGGGACTTCTGCAGGAGGAATTTCAACTCCCAAATCTCCTCTTGCAACCATTAAACCATCACAGTATGATATGATTTTATCAATATTTTCAATTCCTTCAGGCTTTTCAATTTTGGCAATAATTGGAATTTTGAAATCAGCATGTTGCTCAATCAACTTTTTTAGGTCCAAAATATCATTACTATTTCGTACAAAAGAAAGGGCAATCCAGTCAACATTTTGTTTAATCGCAAATTCCGCATCAATAATATCTTTTGAAGTGAGAGCTGGAAGTGATAGAGCTGTATTAGGAAGGTTAACTCCTTTTTTTGACTTTAGACTTCCTCCTTGTATTACTTTTGCTTCGACCTTTGATTTTTTATCAGTAGAAACTATCTCAAAAATTAATTTACCATCATCTAATAATACTCTTTCTCCGGGCTTTACATCTCGAGAGAAATTTTTATAGTTCATGTGGACTTTTTTCTTATTTCCTAAAAAGTTTTCACCATTTTGAAATGTAACTAAGTCTCCAGGTTCAACTCTTACACCCTCCTTAACTTTACCAATTCTTAACTTAGGACCTTGAAGATCAGCTAAAATTGAGGTATTAGATTGGGTTTTTTCACTTATTTCTCGAATCATTTTTATTCTATTTTTGACTTCACTGTGGTCAGCATGTGAAAAATTGATTCGAAATACGTCCACTCCCTCTAAAATCATCTTTTCAATTATTTGAGGAGTATCCGTTGATGGACCTAAAGTGGCAACAATCTTAGTTTTTTTTCTTTCAATCATTAATCAAAAATTTATGCAAAGGTCTAGGTTTATTTTATTTTGATCAGGTTGATAACAATAGGAAACTTCATTGATTTTTTCTAATTCTTTGACTAAAGAAAATGCATCAATTCCTGAATTAATTTTTATTATATAATCAACGTCTTTTAAATCTTGAACCAAATATAATTCTTTTGTTTCAGGTACATCAAATAAGCCTCCACCCTTTTCTAAATGATCCTCAACTAATAAAAATCGATTAGAGAATAAATAACAAGATATTCCCTTAATGTCATCAATCCATTCGAAAATCTGGAAGTTAACTTTTGACCGACTATAAAAGACTTCTTTCTTTAACTTAATAAATCTTGAATTGCATTTACTATTCAGTAGAAAAGCGAATTTGAAATCCTCACAATTTGAATGGATACAGATTAGTTTGAAGTCGTCTTCATCAATATCTTCTAGGATGTATCTCTTTTTTTTATTCATCAAATTTATATTTGATATTCATTGCATAATAAGCTCTTCTGGCAGCTTTTTCTTCAGATTTTTTTTTAGAAATTTCTCGAGCTTTTACAATTAATTTTTCATTTAAGTAAACCCCCGTAGTATAATTAAATTTAGGATCTAAACCTTCATCGCTGTTAGTTTTAAATTGAACTATTCTTTTGTTTTTTTGACCCCATTCCAAGATTAACCCCTTGTAACTTAATATAGAGTATTTAAGCTTATTTAGGTCAACATAATCTTTAACAATTCTTCTTAAAATAAATCCCTTGCATTTTTTATAACCACGGTCAATAAAAATTGCTCCAACCAAAGCCTCTAAAAGGTTTCCATGAATATTATTTCCCAAGTTCAATTTGATCTCAGTATCTAAAAATTGAATTAAACTGAGTTTTTCACCAATTATATTAAGATTTTCGCGACTTACAATTTTAGCTCTGTACTTGGTTAACGTTCCTTCTTTTGCTTCAGGAAATGTTTCAAATAAAAGGGCTGATATAACTATACTTAGCATAGAATCTCCCAAAAACTCTAATCTCTCGAAATTTATTGAATTACCATCATCGTCTTTAAGGTTTGATGATCGATGTGTAAAAGCTTTTTTGTAAATTTCTACGTTGGCAGGATTTAATGAAGTAATCTTTTTTAAACCTCTAAAAAATATTTTATCATTTATATTAGACGGCCTTAGTATGTATTTAAGAAAATTCACATTTAAATTAGCTAATTTTTTTGAAAATGACACAGGCATTGTGACCCCCAAATCCAAAGGTATTAGAAAGGGCAACATTTACTTTTCTTTTCTGAGGTTTTGCGAAAGTAAAATTGATTTTTGAATCTATTTGGTTGTCATTAGTTTGGTGATTTATAGTTGGTGGAACTATATCATTTTGGATTGCCATTATTGATGCAATAGATTCAATCGCTCCTGCAGCTCCAAGAAGATGACCAGTCATTGATTTCGTGGAATTTATATTGATATTGTATGCATGTTCTCCGAAAACAGATATTACCGCATTGGTTTCTGCGATGTCTCCTAATGGAGTTGAAGTACCATGCATATTGATTGTATCAACTTCCTCCGGTTTAATATTAGCATCTTTTAAGCAGTTCAACATAACCCTTTTTGCTCCTATACCTTCTGGATGAGGTGCAGTCATGTGGTGGGCATCTGCAGAAAGGCCTCCTCCTGCTAATTCAGCATATATTTTAGCACCCCTTGATTTGGCATGTTCGTATTCCTCAACGATTAATGCTCCGGCTCCTTCACCTAGCACAAAACCATCTCGATCCTTGTCAAAAGGCCTAGAGGCAGTAGTGGGCTCGTCATTTCGAGTTGATAAAGCATGCATTCCGTTAAATCCACCTATACCTGCTATAGTAATAGCAGCCTCAGAACCACCAGAAACTAATACGTCAGCATAACCCATTCTGATATAATTTAACGAATCAACTAGGGCATTTGCAGATGATGCACACGCAGATACTGTAGTAAAGTTTGGTCCTCTTAGCCCATGTTTAATTGAAATGAGTCCAGGTGCAATATCTGCAATCATTTTTGGGATGAAAAAGGGATTAAATCTTGGTGTACCGTCTCCGGAGGCAAAGTTTAAAACTTCGTTTTGAAAAGTTTCTAAACCACCTATTCCAGCCCCCCAGATAACACCAATTCGGTCACGGTCCTCTTTTTCAAAAACTAAACCTGAGTCATTGATAGCCTCTTGGGCACTTACAAGTGCATATTGAGCGAACCGGTCATATTTTCTTGCTTCTTTACGATCCATATGGTTTAAGGGATCAAATTTTTTTAATTCGCAAGCAAATTGTGTTTTGAACTTTGATGCATCAAAAAGGGTGATTGGCGCAGCACCACTGATTCCAGATAATAAACCCTCCCAATATTCAGGGAGGGTATTTCCTATAGGAGTTAAGGCTCCCAATCCGGTAATTACTACACGTCTTGGTTTCATTTAAGCCAAGTATTTATTTTGCTTGATCGATAAATTGAATCGCTTGCCCAACAGTGGCAATATTTTCAGCTTGGTCGTCGGGAATCTGGATATCAAATTCTTTTTCAAATTCCATAATTAGTTCAACTGTATCCAAAGAATCGGCACCTAAATCATTGGTGAAGTTTGCTTCAGTAACCACTTCATTTTCGTCAACACCTAGTTTGTCGACGATGATTGCTTTTACTCTTGATGAAATATCAGACATAATCATAATTGATTTAAAATTTCTGTGGACAAAAATATAAAACTTTGCATGAAATCACTATTAAGGATAAAAATTATAACTTTTCTTTGTGAAAATAATTGATGAATAAAAAAATTAAACACCGTGTATAAGCCATATGAGTGAGAAAGATGGGAAACGAAACTTTTAAAAGAATAATTCTTTTTGCTTCTGGTTCAGGTACTAATGTAGAAAATATTATAAATTATTTTCATGGTAATGCATCTGTTGAAGTAACCTTAATATTAACAAATAATCCCCATGCTGGCGTTGTAAAGCGCGCGAAAAAAATGAAGAAGCCTTTGATGACGTTTTCTAAGCGCGACTTATTAGATCAATCTCTTTTGCGAAAGATTATACAAATCAATCCGGATTTAATAGTTTTAGCAGGTTTTTTACTCAAAATACCAAATACATTTGTTAAAGCATTTCCAAAAAAAATAATCAATATTCATCCAGCTCTATTACCTAAATTTGGAGGAAAGGGCATGTATGGCAGTAAGGTTCATCAAAGTGTAAAAGATGCTGGGGAGCTAGAAACAGGAATTACGATCCATCTGGTCAATGAATATTTCGATTTGGGTGAGGTTATTCTTCAAGTAACTGTTCCCATCGCTTGCGATGATACAGTTAAAGACATAGCTGACAAGGTCCATCAGCTAGAGTATTTACATTATCCAAAGTTAATAGATAAACTTCTTTTTTCAGATAATGTCAAATAAAGTAAATATTTATACTGATGGTTCGGCAATTGGGAATCCTGGTCCTGGAGGATATGGTGTTATAATGGAATGGGTTAATAAAAAATATATAAAGGAATTTTCTGATGGGTACCAAATGACAACAAACAATCGCATGGAACTATTAGCTGTTATTGTAGCCTTGGAATCACTAAAAATTGAACCTATGGACGTAATGGTTTTTTCTGATTCAAAATATGTGATTGAGTCTGTGGAAAAGAAATGGGTGTTTAATTGGCAAAAAAAACGGTTTAAGGGAAAGAAAAACGATGACTTATGGCAAAGATATTTATTAATTCATTGTAAACACAGGGTTAGATTTCAATGGGTGAAAGGCCACAATAAACATCCCCAAAATGAACGATGTGACAGTTTGGCTTTAAATGCTGCAAAAAAAAAAAATAAAAAAATTGATCATTTTTATGAGAATAGTATTAGAGGAATTTCCAAGTCATAAAACCCTTAAAAATGATTAATAACCATTAAATAGAATTGTTTGAAGATTAATAACTTTAGTAAATTTATTTATGAATAATAAATTATTGATTGTAGGAACGATGGCCTACGATGCCATTGAAACTCCTTTCGGGAAAGTAGAGAAAATACTTGGAGGGGCAGCAACTTATATTGGCTTATCAGCTTCTCAATTTTTAGTAGATTCTGCTATTATTTCAGTTGTAGGTGAAGATTTTGACATGCAGCACCTTCAATTGTTAAAAGAAAAAAATCTAGACCTTTCTGGAGTAGAAATAGTTAAAGGTGGGGAAACTTTTTTTTGGAGCGGAAGGTACAATGAAGATCTCAATACCAGAACTACCTTGGAAACTCGATTAAATGTACTGGAAAATTTTAATCCAATTATTCCGGACCAGTTTAGATCTCCAGATATAGTTGTACTTGGGAACTTATCTCCTGAGGTTCAAATAAAAGCATTGGAGCAATTAAAAAGGAGCCCTACCTTAATCATATTAGATACGATGAACTTCTGGATGGATCATTTCCGGTCTAAATTGGATGAGGTTATAAAAAAAGTAGATGTGATTTCGATTAATGATGAGGAGGCACGTCAATTAACAGGAGAGCATTCTCTAGTCAAAGCCGCTCAATTAATTCATCAATTAGGCCCACGATATATAATTATAAAAAAAGGAGAACATGGTGCACTACTTTTTCATGACAATGAAATTTTTTCTGCTCCAGCGCTACCATTAGCAGAAGTTTTTGACCCCACAGGTGCTGGAGATAGTTTTGCAGGAGGATTTGCAGGCTACCTTACCCAGACACTGGATTTTTCTTTTAATAATATGAAATCTGCAGTGATTTATGGCTCCGCAATGGCTTCTTTTACAGTAGAAAAGTTTGGAACGGATAGCTTAATTAACTGTTCAGTTTCAAGCATGGCTAATAGAATAAAAGCCTTTAAAGAATTAACTACCTTTGAAATTGAGTTTTAACAGAATAATACAATACAATTAAACATGAGTGATGCCATTAAACACGAATGTGGGATTGCCCTCATCCATCTTAAGAAGGATCTGGCTTACTTTAAAAAGAAATACGGTTCATCTATGTATGCAATTAACAAGATGTACCTTATGATGGAGAAGCAGCACAACCGTGGTCAGGATGGAGCTGGATTGGGGTGTATAAAATTAAATGTTAAACCTGGACAGCGCTATATCAGCAGAGTTCGTTCCAATGGTCAACAGCCTATTCAAGATATTTTTAAGAAAATCAATAAAAGAGTATCTCAAGCAAAAAAAGATTATCCAGATTTATTAGATAACCCAGATCTATTTAAACAAGAGGTTCCTTTTGCAGGTGAAATACTTTTAGGTCATCTTAGGTATGGAACTTTTGGTAAAAACAGTATTGAAAGTGTCCACCCATTTTTAAGACAAAATAACTGGATGCACCGAAATTTAATTGTAGCTGGGAATTTTAATCTTACAAATGTAAATGAGTTATTTGATACTTTGGTTGATTTGGGACAACACCCTAAAGAGAGAGCAGACACTATTACTGTCATGGAAAAAATTGGACACTTTTTAGATGATGCTGTAGCAAAAATATATAAGACGCTCAAGAAAGAGGGTTATAATAAAGTAGATGCCTCCCCCCAGATTGCAGAGCGTTTAAATATGAAAAAGGTATTAAGGAAAGCTTCAAAAAAATGGGATGGTGGATATACTATTGCAGGAATGCTTGGGCACGGAGATTCCTTTGTTATGCGAGATCCAGCTGGTATAAGACCCGCTTATTACTATGATAATGATGAATTATTAGTAGTTGCTTCTGAACGTCCAGTAATACAAACTGTTTTCGATATTCCTTTTGAGGATGTTCATGAAATACCCCCTGGCCATGCGCTCCTGACCAAAAAAAGTGGCGCAATGAGTATTAATAAAATTCAAGAACCAGTTGAGAAAAAATCTTGTTCCTTTGAGCGAATTTATTTTTCAAGAGGTAGTGATGCAATCATTTACAAAGAAAGAAAACAATTGGGAAGGTTGTTGTTTCCACAAATTCAAAAAGCTATCTCAAATGATCTGGAAAATACGGTGTTTTCATTTATCCCCAATACTGCTGAAACTTCTTTTTATGGATTACTTGGGGCAGTTCAAGATAACATTGTCAGGTCTTTGTCTGAAGCAATAAAAAATGAAGATAATTTAAAGAATGGTAATTTAAAAAAACTTTTATCTCTTAGACCTAGGATAGAAAAGATAGCTATAAAAGATGCAAAATTACGAACCTTTATTACAGAGGATGCCAGTAGAAACGATCTTGTTGCCCATGTATATGATATTACTTATGGAGTAATTAAGTCCTCTGATAATCTTGTGATTATTGACGATAGTATAGTTAGAGGGACAACTTTGGAAAAAAGTATTTTAAAAATGCTTGATAGACTTAACCCCAAAAAAATTATCGTGGTTTCTAGTGCTCCTCAAATTAGATATCCGGATTGTTATGGTATTGATATGGCAAAAATCCAAAACTTTATTGCCTTTAGGGCTACATTAAAATTACACGAAGATATGGGTACACTTGATCAAATCTTAGATAAAATTTATGAGGGCTGTATTAAGAGTATGACTGTTTCATTGGACAAAGTAGAGAATCAAGTAAAAGTTCTTTATGAACCTTTTACAGATCAGCAAATTTCAGATAAGATTGCCTCCATTCTTAAAGGAAAAACCATAAAATCTGATGTTGAGATAATTTTTCAAACAATTGGTGGTTTGCACAAGGCTTGTCCAGAAAATTCAGGGGACTGGTATTTTTCAGGAAACTATCCAACCCCAGGAGGAAACCGAGTTGTTAATAAGGCTTTTATGAATTATTACGAGGGAAAGTCCGTGAGAGCATATTAAAAATAAATTTTAATATATGGATTATAGAAAATTAAACTAAAATCTATCTTGGATTATTTTTTAGTGCGGGAGGTAAAGTATTTGTAACTTTTGTTTGGTATTTTAACATTAATATCTATTTTTACAAATACCTGAACATAAGTAGGTTAAGTTCATGGTAAGATTTGGGGCAAAAAGGGAGGATTTATCCTCCCTTTTTATTTAACATAAACCTGGGCTTTAAAATCTATTTTTATTTACTTTGGTCAAATAACTCCCCCACTCTTTCCCAATTCACTAGATTAAAAAATGCTGAAATATAATCAGGCCTTCTGTTTTGATAGTTTAGATAGTAAGCATGTTCCCAGACATCAATTCCTAGGATGGGTGACCCTCCACATCCAATACCTGGCATTAAAGGATTATCTTGATTAGCAGAAGAACAGACTTCTAATTTTCCACCTTCGTGAGCACATAGCCAAGCCCAACCAGATCCAAATCTTGTAGCCGCAGCATTTGAAAAAGTTTCTTTAAAAGAATCAAAGGAACCAAAGGTGCTGTCAATAGCCTCTGCTAATGTACCGAGAGGATTTCCGCCTCCATCTGGCGACATGATTTCCCAAAATAAACAATGATTAAAATAACCACCGCCGTTGTTTCTTAGCGCACTATTATTCATATCCATTTTTTTGAGGATATTTTCAATTGAATTAGAAGCCATTTCTGACCCCTCAATCGCCATATTTAATTTTGTAGTATACCCACCGTGGTGTTTTCCATGATGGATTTCCATTGTTTTAGTATCAATATGAGGCGTCAATGCATCATAAGCATAAGGTAATTGTGGTAGTTCAAAAGCCATTTTTTTTTTTTTAGTTAAAACAAAAGTAAAATTTCTTTTGTTCAATTTGTAAAGCTACAAATGAAATCACTTAAATTTAAAAAAATAAATTAGTGAAATCAAGTCCTTTCCATATAATAAACGCGGCAGCTGGATCTGGAAAAACCTATTCTTTAGTTTATTCTTACTTGAAGAAACTACTTTCATCAAGTTACTCAGACAGTTATCGAAAGATGCTTGCTTTGACTTTTACCAACAAGGCTGTCCATGAGATGAAGTTTAGGATTTTGAATAATCTTTATTTGTTAGCCTACCATATTGATCTCGATGAAATAAGTCGTTATCGATCTAGCTTATTGGTAGACTTAAGTATCGATAAAACAGCAATAAAACAAAAAGCCAAAAGGGTTTTAAAAAAAATACTTCATGAATATGCGGCTTTTGAGGTGATTACTTTGGATAGTTTTACCCATAAACTGATTAGAACATTTGCCAAAGATTTAAAAATTCCGGCAAGTTTTGAGGTAGCGCTAGAGGCAGATCAATTGTTGGAGGAAATGACAGAGGCCATTTTAGATAAAGCTGGAATTGAGGAAAAACTAACAAAGGTACTGGTTGATTTTAGTTTGAGTAAGACCGCTGAACTTAAAAGTTGGAATATTGGAGTGGACTTATTCGATTTCTCTAAACTGTTACTCAATGAAAATGACCGCGCCCCAATTTTAAGTCTTAAAAATAAAACTTCAGCCGATTTTAATTCTCAAAAGATAAAGTTTGGTCAACAATATAATAAAGTTTTTGAACAGCTAAAGATAATTGGGAGATCGGCTTTAAAATTAATTTCTGATAAAGGATTAACTCAAGATGATTTTACAAGAAAAGCTGTTTTTAATCATTTTGAAAAAATTGCTCATGGAAAATTGGATCGGATTTATGATAATAAACTGGCTGAGAATTTAGAGCAGTCTGTAAATATTTACAACAAATTACTAGTATCAGAAAAAAAGGAAATTATAGATTTAATACTTCCTGAACTTTTAGACCATTACAACAAAGCAAAGTCAAAATATGGAAGACTTTTTGTCTTAAAAAATATTTTGAACCAATGGATTCCTTTGTCCCTAATTAGAGAAATGGAAATGGGATTGGAAGCTCTCCAGTTACCCTATAATCGAATCCTATTGAGTCGTTTTAACGAAATCATTGACAAGGAAATCTCAACGTTAAGTGTACCCTACATATACGAACGTATGGGGGAGAAATACCGTCATTATTTCATAGATGAGTTTCAAGATACATCACGCTTACAATGGAAAAATTTAATCCCACTTATTTCTAATTCAATAGAAAGTTTAGACGAAGCACAGCAAAATGGATCACTATTATTAGTGGGAGATCCAAAACAAGCAATTTATCGCTGGAGAGGAGGCGATAATCGACAGTTTTTGAGGTTGTTAAACAAAGAAAGTCCCTTTCAAATTAAACCTGAAATCACAGTCCTACCGAAAAATTATAGAAGTAAGAGGGCTATAGTTGATTTTAATAATCAGTTTTTCGCTTTTGTCGGTTCACAAATGGATAGTCCAGAACAAAGACATATGTTCGGAAAGGAATCACAACAGAGGCTTAATGAAAAAGAAGGTGGTCTAGTAAAAATAAAGTTTATTAAAAAAACAAGGAAAAAGGAAACAGCGATACCGATTTACCAGGCCCAAACGCTAGCGTCTTTAAATGAGGCCAAAACAGCTAATTTTTCATGGTGTGATATGGCGGTTTTGGTAAGAAAGAGAGATCAAGCAGCTTCGATCGCCTCCATTTTACAAGAAAATGATATTCCATTTGTTTCCTCGGAATCATTGTCTTTAGAGAGTTCAATGCATGTTAATTTTTTAATTTCATTAATTCGATTGGTATTGTACCCAGAAGATTTTTTGGAGAGAAAGAATGTAATTACATTCTTATATTTAGAAAACGGAAAAAAAAAGAATTATGATGCCATATTAAATGATTTAATTTTTGATCCGTTTCCTATCTTTCAAAGAAAACTTAATCGTGAATTTGGTTACTCATTTGAATTTGACCATTTTTCAAAAAAATCAATTTACAATGCTTTGGAGTATGCCATCGTAAAATTTAGACTTGTAGAAGAATTAGATGCTCATATGAGTGCTCTTCTTGATAATGTTTTTGAATTTAAGACTAATAATAATTCAGACTTTGTAAATTATCTCAACTACTGGGAAAAAAAAGCACGATATCAAAGTATTGTGATACCTGAGGGTATTGATGCCGTGAAAATTATGACTATTCACAAAGCAAAAGGATTAGAATTCCCTGTTGTTGTTATCCCATTTGCCGCAGATGAATTATCCAATCTCGGCAGTCGGAAAGTTTGGTATCCAATTGCTGAAAACTTTGACACCTCTTTCGAGTGGGCAAGGATAAATTTTTCAAATAAGTTAAAATATTTGGGTAAAGAGGGCGAGGATTTCTACTTCGAAAAAGTGAATGAGGAAAGAATGGATGCGCTGAATACTTTCTATGTTGCTCTCACACGAGCAGTTACTCAAGTTTATCTTATTACTAATTTAGAGGATAATAAACTTTCTGCTGATAAAAGCTATGCCACCTTACTCAATAAATTTGTTAGAATTAAAGGTAATGAACCTTCTGTCGAGCAATTTTTTCAATGGGGAGCAATGGAGAAGGACGAGGCTCTGGTAAAAGATTTTGGAGCAGATCAGATCCATCCAAAATTTAAAATGGATTATGAATGGCAAAATAGACTTTGGACACAGCTTTCATTTAAGTATGAAAAACAAGTGGAAAATAACCGTCAAGAGGGAATATTAATTCACGACTTAATGAGTGAAGTTAACCATGAAGAAGAGGTGAATTCGGTAATTGAAAATGCTTTGGTATTGGGAAGGATAAGTCAACCTGAAAAAGTTCACTATACCAAACTATTATTGACTTTAGTTAATCACCCTGACTTGAAGGCCTATTTTGAAAAAGATTTGACAGTATATAACGAACAAGATATTTTGGTTCCCGAACAGTCCTTTGTACGTCCAGATCGTATTGTAAAAACTGCATCACACTGGGCTATTATTGATTATAAGACTGGTAAATATAATGTTAAACACGAATCTCAAATCAATAAGTATAGTGAAATTATTTGTGAAATGACCCAAGCCCAATGTAAAAAGTTTTTGGTTTATATCGATGAAAAAATTTGGGTAAAACTAGTGCATTAAAACCATTCAAATATTATTCATAAAGCATGAAAAGTTTTTTAGATGAGGTGGCGAAAAAAATTATTGCTTCAGATCATCCCTTTGAAGAAATAAAAATTATTGTCCCCAGTCGTAGAGCTACTTTATTTTTAAAAAACGCGCTGTCTAATCAAATAGATCGTCCTGTCTTTGCTCCTAAAATCATTAGTATAGAAGCATTTGTGGAGGAACTCTCAGGATTAAAAAAATCCTTACCAGTTGACTTAATTTACAAGTTTTATTTGGTGTACAAGGATAAAACAACAAAAAAAAATCGTGATACGTTCGATCAATTCTTGGGTTGGTCAAAGATGGTTTTATCCGACTTTAATCAGATAGATTCCCACTTGGTGGATCCAAAAACTTTTTTTGATTTTCAATTCTCTCTGGAGGAGTTACAGCAATGGGCTAAAAGAGAAGATGCCAATCTTATGGTAAAAAATCAACTCGAATTTTGGCGACAAATGCCAGAGCTTTATAGTGGATTAAAAGCGTCATTGAGGCAAAATCAACAAGGTACTTTAGGAATGCTCTTTCGTGAGGCTGTCAATAACTTAGAGCACTATATCCAAAACAATACTAATCATCATTTTTTTGTTGGATTCAATGCCCTTAATGGGGCTGAAGAACAGATTCTTCAGGAGTTTTTGACAACCGAGCAAGGGAATGTTATTTGGGATATCGACCGGTATTTTTATGAAGACGAAGTTCATTCAGCGGGAAAATTTATTCGTCAATATTATCGTGATTGGAAATCTCTGAGAGGTTCTGAGGTGACATTAAAGGATAACTTTGCTCAGCCCAAAGTGATTGAAATGATTGGGGTTAGTAAGAATATTACTCAAGCAAAATATGCCGGTCAGTTAGCTACAGAATTATCGAGGAACTTTCCCGACGAGAAAACTGCAGTTGTTTTAGGCAATGAGGCTTTACTTATTCCAACGTTATCGGCAATAGCTGATACATCATTGGATTGGAATGTTACTATGGGGTATCCGATTGAAGAAACCTCAGCAGCTACTTTTTTTGAGGCTTTTTTAAACCTTCATATTAATACATCTGAAAATTATTTTTTTTATAAAGACATCAAAGTACTTTTCGCAAGTCCTTGGTGTATTGGCTTGTTTGAAAACCACGGCTCATATCCTAAGTCGAAATTAGAAGAATTAGAAAAAAAGAATCTTTATCGATTTTCATGTGATTTTATGTTAGAGTCTTCAGCTAAAGAATCTCTCAATAGCTTATTTTTTTCCGTATCATTAGAGACAGAGGAGTTGCTGAACCGTTGTATAAAAATCAGTGAGGCATTTATTGGGTTTTTGGATCAATCAACCGCGAAACTAGCTCATCTAGATCGTTCCTATTTTCAGCGTTTTAAGGAAATTTTTAATCAAATGGTTTCTATACATCAAACACATGAGGCAATTCAGTCGGTTCCCACGCTTTTACTTTTGCTTCGGGAAGTAATGAGTGGAGAAAAAATAGATTTTTTTGGAGAGCCTCTTGAGGGAATTCAGTTCATGGGCTTATTGGAAACTAGGTTGCTGGATTTCGAAAACCTTATAATCACTAATGTCAATGAAGGCGTCTTGCCTTCCGGAAAAAAGTTTAAATCTTTCCTTCCTTTTGATCTCAAGAAAAAGTTTAATCTTCCCACATTTCTAGAAAATGATGCCATCTACACTTATCACTTTTACCGATTATTACAAAGATCTAAACGTATTTTTCTACTTTATAATACTGAGAGTGAAGGATTAAATGCCGGAGAAAAAAGTCGTTTTCTTTATCAATTAAAATACCATACGCTTCCTAATCATCAGGTTTTAGAAAAGCAGCTTGTAGTTAATTACTGTAAATCTAAAGCCACTATTTCTGAAGTGGAGAAAACAGATTTAATCATGGATCGATTAAAACAAATTGCTCAAAAAGGATTTTCCCCTTCTTCCCTTTCTCTATTTATAAAAGATCCTTTAGATTTTTATTTTCAAAGGGTATTGGGTATTCGGGAAAATAAAACGCTAGAAGTTACCATCAACAATATGGACAAAGGAAACTTAGTTCATGAGGTTTTAGAAACTTTATATCTACCTTATCTAGGTAAGATTTTAAAAGCCACCGATTTTGATCAAATGCGTCATAAGCTACTTCCTTTAATGGAAGATAAATACCAATCCATATACCATGGAAATAACAAGAGGACAGGCCGAAACTATATCATTTTTGAAGTTCTTAAAAAGTCTATCTTTGATTTTCTTGCTATAGAAGAGGCCCTCGTAAACAAGGGAAATGAGATTAAAATATTAGCACTCGAAAAACCGTTTCAACATAGCATAAATATACCTGGCCTTGATTTTCCAATCAAAATTATTGGTGTTGTAGATCGCATGGATGAGTTTAATGGTAATTTAAGAATTATAGATTATAAAACTGGAGTAATAGAATCGAAACAACTTCGATTAATTGATTGGAAAGCTTTAAGAGAAAATGCTGACTTAACTTATTTATTTCAAATACTTTTATATTCTTATGTTCATAGAGATATAATTTCTGGTTATAATCAACCCTCTGTAGGAATTATTACTTTTAGAAATCTACCAGAATATTTTATTCCTTTTGAGTCTAAAATTGACAATGGCCAGGCGCTTAGTAAAGATAATTTAGATAATTTTCAAGGGGTATTATTTGAGCTTATTGGGGAAATATTCAATTCAAGAATCCCCTTTAAGGAAAGCAGATAAATCATTTTAAGTCAAATTTTCAACTTTTACAATATTATATTTTAAATTTATGTTGTGAACGATAAAATAGATAATAACAAGGAAAAGGGCATAAAGCGAGAGAGACTAAATTGGTTTCTCCGAGCTATTACTCTTGGTGATCGTTTTTCATATCAGGATTTTTACGATAGAGTTAAAAAGGGTTTTGTTGAGTTTTTAATTGTGTTTTTTGGGGTATTAGTTTCTTTCAGCGTTGAGAATCAAGGTGAGGATTTTGGAGATAGAGAAGCTAATATTGATAACCTAGTAAATTTGAGAGATGAGATGAACGACATCAAGATTTACACTCAAGAATATATTGAAGAGAATAAATGGATTAGAGCACTTTATCAGAAGCTATATGATGAATGGGAGTATAAGAAAGATAGTGTCTATGTTTGGATAGATGATGCTGATGGAGAGGCCTATTCACCACTTTCATTTTATAGTAATTATAATCCCTTTAACCCACCAAGGGTAGTTTATGAAGCAATAAAGTTAGATGGAACATTCAGATTTTTAGGTTCAGAAATTGGAAGGATTGTAAATAATATATACGATGGAACTGACCTAAAATATTTGATGCTTAATTCAGATCGTGAGGAGCAAGTATATGTTGACCAATTTGAAGGTAGAATAGCAAATAAATGGATTTTTGATCTTGATTTTATTGATTTATATGAAATGGATTTTTTTGTAGACAATCGTAAATATATTCAACAAGACAAATATTTAAAATATAATCTTTTTAAAAGGCTTGGTCTGTGGACTCAAGTTTCTGAGCAATTAGTGGATTATGACGTCACATTGACAAAAAGTATAAGGAAACTTGATTCTGTAATTAAGGTTAAGGATGATGAATTTACAATTATATGGTGGTGGTTTTAATTCTTCTCAATTAGTCCAGAAACTAATTTACCCGAAATAAGTGCAGGAGGTACGCCTGGTCCTGGAACTGTAAGTTGCCCCGAAAAAAATAAATTTTCTACTTTTTTGCTTTTTAATTTAGGACGAAGAAATGCAGTTTGAAATAATGTATTAGCCATCCCATATGCATTTCCTTTATAGGAATTGTAAACCGAGACAAAGTCATTTACACTAAATGACTCTTTAAAGAGAATACTGCTGCTTAGTTGCTGATCAGTTAATTTTTCCAGTCGAGTTAAAACGATATCAAAATATTTTTTTCTAAGTGATTCTGTGTCTTCTAGTCCAGGAGCAATTGGGATTAAAATAAAACATGCCTCTTTTCCTTTAGGGGCCATATCAGGATCTGAAATAGAGGGAAAATTTGCATAAAAAAGGGGTTCATCTGGCCATTTTGCATTATCATAGATTTCACTTGCATGGGCATCAAAATCTACGTCAAAAAATAATGTATGGTGGGAAACGTTTTTAACTTTCTTGTCTATGCCAATGTAAAAAAGTAAGGAAGAAGGAGCAAAAACTTTTTTATCCCAATAGGCCTCACTATATGAGCGGTAATTAGAAGGAATCAAAGTTTCCGTATGGTGATAATCAGCCCCACTTAAAATTATATCGGATAAAATTGTTTCATTTTTAATTTTAATTCCTATTGCTTTATTTTTTTCTAATAAAATTTCTTCAACGGGGCTATTTAAATAAATTTTCACCCCCAGACTATCCGCCAAGCTGACCATTCCTTCAACGATACTATACATACCGTTTTTTGGGTGCCAAGTTCCTAGACCAAAGTCTGCGAAATTCATAAAATTATAAAATGCAGGGGTATCAGCGGGTTTTGCCCCAAGAAACAATACAGGAAACTGAAGGATTTGAGTGAGCTTAGGATTTTTAAAATCTTTAGTAACTTCTTTTTTGACGTTTGAAAAAAAGTAACCTAGCTTTTTTATAGTTTCAGGTGTAATAAGTTCAAGCGGTGAAAGGCCGGGACGATAAACAAGATCATTTATGGCTATTTTGTAATTATCCGCAGCTTTTTTAATGAATTTTTTTAATTTCTGTGCACTACCCTTTTCAACCCCCTCAAATACATCATAAATCTTTTCTAAATGGTCTCCAATATAAATAGAATCATTTTTTCCAAAGTAGACTTGATAGCCTGGATCTAATCGCTCTAATTTATAGTAGTCATTAACTGACTTTCCAAAATCATTGAAAAACTTTTCAAACACATCCGGCATCCAATACCAAGAAGGACCAATATCAAATACAAATCCATCTTTTTTTAATTGTCTTGCCCTACCACCGGGGGAATTGTTTTTTTCATATATATTTACTTGGTGACCAGATTTAGCAAGATAACATGCAGCAGACAAAGATGAGAAGCCAGAACCTATAATTGTGATTTTCTTTTTCATCATCTGTAAAATTATCAATTAACTAGTTTATTTAACTAAAGAATCTAGTTTTTTAAATTGAATTATC
>CEOP01028390.1_pt1 | contig 17484 bp, 13 predicted proteins | sample 361301 | NCBI WGS metagenome assembly CEOP01 (sample SAMEA2619548, study PRJEB7988) | marine metagenome | biome: marine biome (ENVO:00000447); feature: deep chlorophyll maximum layer (ENVO:xxxxxxxx); material: "saline water (ENVO:00002010), including plankton (ENVO:xxxxxxxx)" | depth 55 m
GTTAATAAAAAACATTATTTCAGAATGATGTCCGGGAACATAAATTAAATTTTTGACACTGCATTAAAAGCTGCTTCAATATCTGTAATGAGATCAACATAATTTTCAACCCCAATTGATATTCGAATTAACCCTTCAGAAATTCCAATTACTTGTTTTAGTTTGTCTGACACCCCGGCGTGAGTCATTGTTGATGGATGCTGAGCAAGGCTTTCAGTACTTCCCAAACTAACTGCCAATTTAATCAGTTTTAAATTATTTAAAAAAGTAAAGGCTTCTTTTTCGCCACCTTTAATTTCAAATGAAATCATTGCTCCGGCTGAAGAATATTGTTCTTTGTATATATCATATGATTTATCAGATACTTCTATGGCTCCAAGGTAATATAGTTTTAATACTAGAGGATGATTTTCTAAATAACTTGCGACCTCCTTTGCATTTATAGCCTGTTGCTGCATTCGAACTTTCAATGTTTCAAGACTTCTAAGCAGAAGCCAACATGTATTTGGAGATGCCATGTTACCCAAGAATGTTCGTAAAACTTTAATACGCTGCAGTATATCCTTATTACCAAGAACAGCTCCTGCAATTAAATCACTATGGCCACCAATATATTTAGTGGCTGAATAAATAACTAAATCAGCTCCGTGCTGTAAGGGATGACTCCATAATGGCCCCATAAAGGTATTGTCAACTGCTAAAAATACTGGTTTTTCTTCTGTAGAATATTTTTTTGCGATAGTTCTACATTGATTTATGTCTACTAATTCATTGGTTGGGTTTGCTGGCGTTTCAATATATATTAATGTGAGATTTGATGAGTAGCTGCTATCTTCGACTAGCTTTATAATTTCCTCTTTGGTGCTATCAGGTCTAAAACCAATTGATTCAATACCAATTGATTTCAAAAAGTAGTTTATAAAATGATCTGTACCGCCATAAACAGGAAGACTATACAATAGTAAATCGCCAGGTTTTAAAAACTCCATAAGAACAGTACTTATAGCTGACATACCACTCTCAAAAACAGCACATTGTTCTGCTTGATCCCATAAACATAATCGTTCTTCTAAAATCTCTAAGTTTGGGTTATTTATTCTGCTATAAATAAGTCCAGATTCTTCATCTTTATCTTTTTCTCGTTTACCATAAGCAACCTCGAAAAAAGCTTTACCTTCTTCTGCTGTTTTAAAAGTAAATGTTGAGGTCTGAAAAATGGGAGGTTTTACTGCTCCCTCAGATAGTTCAGGTTTATATCCATGAGTCATCATTAGACTCTCTGGTTGAGTTTTTAATTTCATAGATTTAATATATTATACAATTTACGATAGTTCGGAATAAAACTGTCTATTTATTATAAATTCAGTAATTTTTACTGTAAGTAATATATTGTTTGGGAATTATTTATATATTAACAATCTTAATTTTTATATAAAAAGGAATTTTTCCTATGATTAAATTAGACTCTATCGATAAGCAACTACTAGGTTTACTTCAGAAAGACTCAAAAACTAGCATTAACCAAATCTCTTCAAAGTTGAATCTAACAAAATCACCTGTTTATGAGCGTATTAAACGTTTCGAAAAATTGGGTCTAATTAAAAAACATGTTGTGGTTTTAGATCCCAAAAAGTTAGAAACTGCTATGGTCGTATTTTGTTCGATTTCCCTTGAAAATCAAAAACTCGATGCTATTGAAACTTTTAGTAAGGCTATAGAAAATCTTCCAGAAGTTATCGAATCTTATTTGATGGGTGGAGCAAATGATTTTTTGTTAAAAATAATCGTTAAAGACTTAAATGCATATCATCAATTTTCATCAGGGACATTAGCTGCTTTACCTAATGTAGCTCAAATCAAGAGCACTTTTGTCTTAAATGAGATAAAACGATCTACCGTGATCCCAATTTATTAATACCATTTACACATAAATCAGGAACAAATTAAAAACCAAAACACTAATTAGCTTCTTTAATAGTAAAAACTTAAATTAAATAGAGAATTAAACATAAATTATTAAAATTCAATGTTATTAATATTTACTAAATTGATAATCAAATATTATACTATGAATAATTTTAAGAGTATTTTGAGATTTTTTTTTGTTGTTTTTTTAGTTTTAAATTTTACTGGATGTAATAATACAGAGAGAATAATGTTTGAGATAACTTACGACTCCTCATTGGGGCTGGAAAGTTATAATGGTCGGCTTTTATTAATGATTACCAAGGACACTCTTAAAGAGCCTCGTTTTCAAATTAACGATTCAAATGAAACTGGAATAATTATAGGAAAAAATGTTCAGCAGTGGATACCAGGGCAAAAAGAATCATTTAATTCTTCTGTAAAGGCATATCCTATTGAAGAATTAAATCAACTTAAATCAGGCACTTATTTTGTCCAAGCCTTGTTACATAAGTATGAAACTTTTAATCTATCCAACGGATATAAAGTTCAACTACCTATGGATCAAGGAGAAGGACAACATTGGAACACCAGTCCCAAAAATATATACAGCAAACCAATTAAAATAGAGTTTGATAAATCGAATAAAAGACCAATAGAGATAGTAATCACCGAAGAAATTCCTTCAATAAAGCCTGTTGAGGATTCTAAATATATAAAGCATGTCAAGATCAAAAGCAAACTGCTGTCAGAATTTTGGGGAAGACCAATGTATGTTCAAGCTAATGTCTTAGTGCCAGAAGGGTTTGACAAAGAAAGTGAAGCTCAATATCCATTAATGGTATTTCACGGACATTTTCCTAAAACGATTAGTGGGTTTCGAACCATTCCACCTTCTGCACCTGAGACTGATACAATTTTTAGTAGCAGGTTTGGTATCACTGGTTACAAATACATCCAGGAAAAAGAGGCCTACGATTTTTACAAAAAATGGGTTTCAAAAGATTTTCCAAGGTTTCTCGTAATAGAAATCCAACATCAAAACCCCTATTATGATGATTCCTATGCGGTCAATTCTGCAAACCTTGGCCCTTATGGTGACGCAATCACATTCGAACTTATCCCACATATTGAAAAAATGTTTAATGGAGTTGGTAAAGGCTGGGGTCGATTTTTATATGGAGGATCAACTGGAGGATGGGAAGCATTGGCTGTTCAAGTTTTTTATCCTAAACAATATAATGGATGCTTTGCCGCCTGTCCTGATCCAATTGATTTTAGGGCTTACACTGTAGTTGATTTATATAAAGATGAAAATGCCTACTACAAAAGTGGCTATTTTAAAAAGGTACTTCGTCCTGGCATGAGAGATGGTAAAGGTCATATTAAAGCACAATTAATCGATATGAATAGAAGAGAGTTAATATTAGGAGATAAAGGTAGATCAGGAGACCAATGGGATATTTGGCAAGCAGTTTATTCACCAACAGGAAAAGATGGATATCCTAAGCCTATATGGGATAAAATTACTGGTAAAATTGATCGTGATGTGGCAAATTACTGGAAAGAAAATTATGATCTAAGGTATATCATGCAGCGAGATTGGAATAAAATCGGAAAGGATCTAGAAGGAAAAATAAATATCTACTGTGGAGACATGGATAATTATTATCTAAACAATGCAGTTGTACTTACAGAAGAGTTTTTAGAATCTACAAAAGACCCATATTATGCTGGTGAAGTTGATTATGGAAATAATGCAGAACATTGCTGGAATGGAGATCAAGATAACCCCAATTACATTTCACGCCTTCGTTACAACACTATGTATCTTGCTAAAATAAAATCCAGATTGAAAAAGACTGCCCCTAAAAATAATAAACTCATAAACTGGGGTTTTTAAAGTTATTAATTTAAGTCTTTATAGACTGCTCTAATAAATCTCTCCTTAGATTCATAATTTGAAAGGGCTCTTGTCATAAAAACCGCAAATAATGAGTTTGTTGGATCAATCCAGAACTCAGTTCCATGGTATCCTCCCCAACCATAAATACCCTCTGGTGCATAGAGATTCATAATGCTTGAATCTTTTAGAACCCAAACTGAAAAACCATAATAAAATCCTAAAAGATTTTGAAAACCATTTTCTTCATCAGGATATCCATTAGAATAATTTTGGGTAATCATTTCAATACTTTTAGAACTTATGATTCTCTTACCTTTAAAAGACCCATTATTCAGTAGCATTTTGGTAAAATTAAAAAAATCAGTCATGGAAGATATCAACCCTTCTCCACCCAAATGAGTCAGATTATCCTTATAATATGTTAAGATATCTCCTTTACTTGTAATTCCATCTGATAAAAATCCTTCAAGCACTTGATTTTTTATAAATAAAGGTGGGATTTGTTTTCTTTCATCTTCAGTCAAATAAAATTTTGTTTTATTCATTTCTAAAGGGTCAAAAATATTATCCTTTAAGAAATCATAAAAGCTTTTTCCACTTACAACTTCTATTAGCCTTCCTAAAATAGATTGATTAATTCCATAAAGGAATTTAGACCCTGGTTCAATTTCGAGGGGCTGTTTAGCTATTTTATTCATCAACTCTTCTAAATCTTTTGATTGAATTACATCAATATAATACCTGTCATAATAAACATATCCACTTCTATGATTCATAAGGTGAATTAATTTTAATTCATTTTCACATGGATATGTTCCACTAACATTTTTACACATCGGCTTATTAAAGACAGGAATATATTTAGAAACTGGGTCATCAAAATCAATAAGACCTTTCTCGAATAATATCATCATAGCTACAATAGTTATTGGCTTTGACATTGACCAAATCGGGAAAATTGTCTCATTAGAAATCAAATGGTCTCCTTCAATAAATGAATTTTCAATATGATTGAAAACAATCTCTCCATCTTTAAAAACAAGGGCTTGATTACTTCCTGTAATTTTATCCTTGATTATTTGTTTTTGAAATGCAATAATTCTATCAGAATTAGAAAAATCATAAACCGAATTTGGTAAAGAATTTTCTGATTGAGCTGAAATGAAAAGAGAAAAAAGAATTGTTATTATACTTAACTTATATCTCATACCTGTATATTATAAATATTAACTATTTTAAGAGCTTTAGGTAAATTAAATGTAATTATTTAAATTGTTTATAAGTATAAAAATAATTAATAATTAATAATTATTAATTATTAATTAATAATTAAATTTATTTTATGAATCGTAAGAACTTTATCAAACAATCTACTTTATTTGCTGGTGCAAGCCTAATTCTTCCTGGATTTTCAGCTTTTCAAAAAGGAAAAAGTATTTTAGGAGCTAATGATATTGTAAATATTGGAACCATTGGTTTAAATTCTATGGGCTGGTGGAATACTTTGTCCTTTTTAAAGATTCCTAATGTTAATTTATTGGGAATATGCGATGTTGATCAGACGGTTCTTGAAAAAAGAAAAGCTGAAATGGATGCTAAAGGGGTTAAGGTTAAAACTTATAGCGACTATCAAAAATTATTGGAAGAAAAAGATATAGATGCTGTTATAATTGGAACTCCTGATCATTGGCATGCTCTTATGATGATTCACGCATCTGAAGCAGGGAAACATGTTTATTGTGAGAAACCAATTGGAAATTCAATTGGTGAATGTCGATTTATGGTAGATGCTCAAGCTCGGTATGGTAATATAGTTCAAGTTGGTCAGTGGCAACGTAGTCAAAATCATTTTCAAGATGCTGTTAATTACTTAAAAACTGGAGCTATTGGACCAATTCGAACAGTGAAGACATGGTGTTATTTTGGAGGAGTTCGACCAGATCCAATTGTACCAAATAGTCCTCCTCCAAAAGGATTGGATTATAAAAGTTGGATTGGTCCTGCTAAATTAAGACCATATAATTCAAGTCGTCTTCACGGTAACTTTAGATGGTTTTGGGACTATGCCGGTGGTTTAATGACTGATTGGGGTGTTCATCTACTAGATTATGCTCTAATTGGCATGCAAGCTTCTTTACCAAAAACAGTTTCTAGTTTAGGTGGTAAATTTGCATATCCAGATCTTGCTCAAGAAACACCAGATACTTTAACTGCTCTTTATGAATTTGATAAATTTAATTTAATTTGGGAATCTGCAATGGGGATTGATAATGGTCCATATGGAAGGAATCATGGAATTGCTTTTATTGGCAATTATGCCACTTTAATATTGAGTCGTGAAGGGTGGGAAGTAGTTGAAGAAAGTGGTAATGAAAAAAAAGTTACAAAGTCATTTGTTGAATCTTCAGATAATGGTTTAGATAAGCATACTCAAAACTTTATTGATGCTATAAGGTTAAATGATCCTGAGAAGGTGAAATGCTCAATTAAAGACGGAGAACAAGTAGCAACTGTTGCCCAGATGGGGAATATTTCATACCGATCTGGAAAAAAATTACATTGGGATTCTTCAAAAAGTAAATTTCTAGATAAAAAAATTAATTCTAATTATTTTACTAATAAATACCATAATGGATACAACTTAAAATTAAATTAAACCTACAATGAAATATATTATATCTCTTTTTTTATTTTCAAATTTTATTTATTCCCAAAATCAGATAAAACCTAATGAAAAAGAGGTTTGGGATCCTGAACCTAAAGTTGTAGACCCATTTTACTTTAACGGTATTCCAAGTGATGCTATAATTCTTTTTGATGGAAATGATTTTTCAAAATGGAAAAGTGTAAGATCTGATCAAAAAGTTCTTTGGACTTTAAATATTGATAAAAGTATGACAGTGAAGCCAGGAACTGGTGGAATATCTACCCGAGATGAACATGGTTCAATCCAATTACATATTGAATGGAAAACCCCCAAAATCATCAAAGGTGAAGGCCAATATAGAGGTAACAGTGGTGTTTTTTTTCAACGACGATATGAAGTTCAAATTTTAGATAGTTACAACAATAGAACATATTCAAATGGTCAAGCAGGATCAATATATCTGCAACATGTACCTTTGATAAACGCAACGCTTCCACCAGATACTTGGCAGACATATGATATAATATTTAATGCTCCAGAGTTTAATGAAGGTGGGAACAAAATAAAAAATGGAAGCTTTATAGTTTTTCACAATGGTGTTTTAATTCAAAATGCTGTTGAAATTATAAGTCCAACACTTGATGTAGAAGATAATACTCCATATTCACTCTTTTTACAGGATCATGGAAACCTGGTTAGTTATAAAAATATATGGATGCGAAAAATTTAGATAGATTATAATTAAACTATATATATTTTATTCTTATTCAGATTAAAAACTATTATATAATAACAAATGTTATTTATCCATCTTAGTTTATTTTTTTAAAATGTAGATTTCGAACTCGACCATTTGATACCTTAAAACCAGTAATCGTTTTCATTTTATTTCTAACAAATTCAACTTGTCCAAAAAACCATACGCTTCCCTGAAAAACATCTTTACTTAGAGGAGATAATCTAAAATCACTCAACCTCACATGTTTTGAAATAAGGTATCCGTCTTCAACCTTTAAGCTATAGGTTGTAGATAATTCATCACTGTAAAACTCTCCTGAAAATTCTTCAATATTTACAGAAGAGAGATCGAATTCTTTTACTCGAGGAGCATCATTTATTTGACCTCCTTGATATAATTTTAATTTGTTAATGATGTTATCTTTATCTGCAATAAAAACAATTTTTGCTTCTACTCCCTTAACTATAAATTCTGTATCTGAAGTCGGCATCAAAGAAACCATCTGCTGACCTGTTGCTTGAGCAAATAGCTTGTTTTCTTTATAACTTATTTTAATAATAAAGCCTGGTTGTAATTCAAATGAACCTTCATAAGATTTTAATATATTTTTATCTACAATAGTTGATTTTGAAGAACTATTATTTTTAATGTCTTTTATATTTTCTTCAGATTCAATTTTATCTTCAAGATAGATATCTACTATTTTATGAGCCAAACCGCCTGCATCGAATTCAGCTGAATTACTAAAAACAATGACAGCAAAATCTTGATCAGGAAAACGAGTTAAAAATGAACGATATCCTGCATCTGCTCCTCCGTGTTGTATTTCTTTTAATCCTTTATAATTTCCGATAAATTGACCAAGAGCTCCTCCAAACTCTTCTCCATCGTTTAGTAAAGCGGGTTTATTCATTTTGTTAATTATAGATGAATTACCAATATTCATTTTAGAAAAATTCATTGCCCAAAGACTTAAATCATTAACTGAGGTAAATAGGCTTGTAGCTCCAACATTTGCATAGTTCAAAACACTTTTTTTAAATATTTTAGAATCAGGAATTAACAATATATGTCTTATATCTAATTCTTGACCTCTAATTTTATCTACTTTAATTATATGCCATCCATATCTTGTTTCAAAAGGTTCAGAGATTTCCGATTCTAGTAAACTAAATGCAACATCTCTAAATTCTTTAACCATTCGAGGCTTATTTTTATATAAAGTATACTTTCCTCCATTTTCAGATGATTCGGGATCCTGAGAATACAAAACAGCATTTTCTGCAAAAGATGAACCATTTATTATAATATCATTTTTAATATCTTTCAATGTTTTGATTACTTCTTGATTATCTGGCGATGAGTAATATGAGTAAACACGATTCTTTACAATTTTCTGATGGTCATCATAAAAAAGAGTATTATTCATTTTAAGTGGCTTAAAAATATTTGCCTTTGTAAATTCTGCAAAAGACATATTTGATATTCTAGCAACTACTTCAGCTAAAAGTGTAAATCCTGTATTACAGTACAAATATTCATCACCAGGATTGAAGTTTAATTCTTTTTGCTTACCAACAAGTTTTAAAATATGTTCTTTAGTTATAACATCATCCATTCGCCATCCACCCATTGACAATAAATTCCATTGATCCCTTAAACCACTGGTATGAGAAGCTAAATGTTTTAATGTGATTTTTTTTTCAAAATCTGGCATTTCTGGAATATATTTTCTAATATCATCATCTAAACTTAGTTTACCTTGACTTTCTAAGAGTAAAATGGAGAAAACAGTAAACTGTTTTGACACTGAAGCAATATGAAATATTGAGTTAGGAGTTATTGAAATATCGTATTCTAAATTAGCAATCCCATATCCCTTTGAATATAAAATTTTTCCATCTTTAACAATTGCAACCGCTGCACCTGGTGTATTATTACTATTCCAATCTTTAAATAGCTGATCAACTTTTTCTTTCTTGTCACTTGTTGAGCTGATTAATGTAATTGATAAAAATATTGTAATAATCTTTTTCAAAATTTAATTTTTAATTAATATCAACTAAACTTAGTAAATATTATAATGAGAAGCAAACGTTACATAGTAAAGTTTACTTATTAAAAATGATCTCAAGTATCGAAATTAATGATACTCCAAATGCTGCTCCTGATATAAATAAATTCCATTTTAAATGTTTTATTCTAATAATATTTAGAAAAATATAAGAAACAAAGACAATAAATAATACAATCAATAACTGTCCTAACTCAATACCAACATTAAATCCTAGTAGGGGAATAATGATATCTGTTGGAGACATTATAAGTGCCTTAAAATAATTAGAGAAATCCATACCATGAATCAAACCAAAAAACAAAGTCATCAAATACATTTTACCCATACGAGATGAGTTTTCAGTATTTTCCTTTTCGGTAACATTTTGAAAACATGTTATTATAATTGTAATAGGAATAAGCAATTTTATAATACTTGATGGAATAGAAAAAATATTTAAGGAAACCAGAAATAAAGTAATGCTATGACCAATTGTAAAAGCTGTAACCAAAATCAAAATCTTTCTCCATTGCTTTATTTGATATACAGCACAAAGAGCTACCAAGAAAAGAATATGGTCGTAACCATTTAAATTAGCTATATGTTCAAAGCCTAATTTTAAATAAAATTCAAAAGGATGCATAATTTAATATTCCAACTGGTGTACAGCAGTTTTTTTATTTAACATAATACTCTTTGATTCTCCATCAACATGAACATAGACAATATTATTCTGATCAAAAAATAAGTCAGTAAATACGGTGTTTTTAATTTCGAGAGATTTTAAATTAAAAGGCTTACTATGCTCAAAATATATCCACAATGCGATATTCTCTCCATCACCACTTAATTTTTTTTTCTTTATTTTGAGATCTATAATTTTTTCATTTGCCTTTACATAAAAAAAACGATTTATATAATTTAAAAGCATTTCTTCTGCTAAATCTGACTCATTTGGCTGACAAAAAGCAAGCTCATTACTATTTGGATCAAACACTATAGCTTCGTTTACGTCTGTTAAAAATAATTTTAATTGAATAGATAGTAATTGGGTTTTTGAAGTATATTCGATTTCACAAAGCGATAAGCGCAAAGGATGTATAGCTGAACTCTTAAAAAAAAGAAAAGCAATTGAAATCAAAAACCATCTCAAAATCATTTAGACTGAGATATCCGATTTAATTTTTTCAGAAATTTTTTGAACTTCTCTAAAGACTCTAATTAAATTTCCACCCCAAATTTTTTCTATTTGTTCCTCAGTGTACCCTCTTTTTACCAATTCAATTGTAATATTCATAACCTCACTAGCATCAAATACACCCTCAATTCCACCTCCACCATCAAAGTCACAACCAATTCCTACATGATCAATTCCAGCTACTTTTATGATATGATCAATATGATCAACCACATCTTTAACATTAGCTGGAGGAGTTGGATATTTTTTATCTAATTCTTGAAATTTTAATCGAAGGGCAGCTTTTTCATCATCAGTCATTTTATCTATAGGTTTCATGTTGGATCGAAGTGAAGCCATTGCTGAATCACGTTTAATATTTGGTGGGGCTTCCCTAAGGTAGCTCGATAACATTGTCAATTGAACAACACCTCCATTTTTAGAGATTAGCTTCAACATATCATCAGTCATATTCCTCTTGTGATTAGTAACTACTCTAGCATTAGAATGTGTTGCAATTATTGGAGCTTTGGACAGTTTAATTGTATCGTAAAACAAACTATCACTGCCATGAGACACATCAACCATTATACCTAAACGATTCATCTCAAGAACTACCTTTGAACCAAGCTCACTTAGTCCATTATGTTCAGGGCCATTAGGATCTGTTGCAGAATCTGCCAAATCATTATTTGAGGAATGTACCAAAGTTATATAGCGTACTCCTTTGTTATAGTATGTTTCAATATTTGAAAGATCGTCACCTATTGGATATCCATTTTCAATCCCAATATAAATAGCTCTTTTATCTTCACTTTCAAGAGAATATGCATCTTCTGGGTTAAGAGCTAAGCCAACTATATCTGAATTTCTTTCTATTGAAACTAAAACAGAATCAATCATTTGAATGCAAAGCGATTTAGCTCTAGAATTACCATCATCATTACGAATATCCTGGGCAACAAAGGCAGCAAAAAATATAGCATCCAAGTCACCCTCTTTCATACGTGGATAATCAACTTTTGAACCAGTTTCTTTTGGATCATGGCGTTCTGCCATATTAAAACCTGGTTCAATCATTCTTAAAGGAGTATCTGCGTGTGTATCAAGTGTAAGAACTTTTTTATGAATCTTAAGAGCTCTTGCAATTAATTGTTCTTCAGTTTCTTTATTTGTATTTTCATTGCAGCTATAGAATAAAATAATACTCAAAAGATAAACCAGGGAATATTTAAATTTCATAAATAAAAATTTTGTTAAGAATTCCTAAATATAACACAATTAAATCATCGTTTTCTATGGTCACAGTATAAATTTTATTTAAAAAAGTGAAAATAGGAAGTTAATTATTTTGTATATAAGAATTTATTCTTTTTTCCATAATAGATAAGGTAATTGTTCCCTCATTAAGAATAATTTCATGAAACTCTCGAATATCAAACTTTTCACCTAAAGCAGTTTCTGCTTTTTCTCGGAGCTCCCGAATTTTTATTTCTCCAATTTTATAAGACAGTGCTTGACCTGGCCAAGAAATATATCGATCTGTTTCTGTATTTATTTCATGAATTGATAGAGCCGTATTTTCAGTCATATAATCAATCATTTGTTTTCTTGTCCAATTTTTTGAATGCACCCCAGTATCAACAACAAGCCTACATGCCCTCCACATTTCATAGGTTAATTGACCAAATTTTTCATAAAGATTTCTATATATACCCATTTCATCAACTAAATATTCTGAATATAAACCCCAACCCTCTCCATAGGCAGATATATATAATTTTCGTCTAAACTTAGGAATTGTTTTAGATAATTCACTGTTTAATGAAATTTGTAAATGATGACCAGGAACTGCCTCATGAGCAGTTAAAGCAGGTATTGTATATAAAGTCCTACTAGGAAGGTTATAAGTATTAACCCAATAAAAGCCGGCTGTTGGTTCGTTTTTAGGGCCTGAATAGTACCGACCACCTGTATAATTTGGAGCAAGATCTTCTGGAACCGGAACTACACCATATGGTTTTCTGGGTAATGATTTAAAAAACTTTGGTAATTCAGCATCAATTCGTTTGGAAATGTCACGTGCAAAAATTAATAACTCATCCTCAGTTTTTGGATAAAACTGCTCATCTGAACGAAGAAATTTTAAGAATTCAGCAAAACTTCCTTGAAAACCAAGGTCATCAATTATTTTATGCATTTCCTTTTTAATTCTTGCTACTTCTTTTATTCCAATTTGGTGAATGTCATCAGCTGAGTACTGATTACTAGTAGTAAAGTAATTTATTCGGTTTTGATAAAACTCTTTTCCATTAGAAATAGATGAAATACCTAATTGCTTTCTTGCATTGGGAAAATACTCATCCTCAAAAAATAATTTTATTTTTTTGTATTGACTTATTACATTTTTTTGAATGCTTGCATTTGCTATTTTAATTATTGAATCTTTAAATTCATTTGATAATGAATCTGGCAACATATGAAAAGGCTTATAAAAATCACTTTTAATTGGATTTGAAACTATATGTTTCTCATAACTATAGCTATAATTACTAAAAATTGCTCTAGGTTGTGACATTCCTTCCTCTATGGAGGCTCTCAAAATATTTAAGTTGTATTCCACACGTTTAGGCAAGCTATCGAGTTGCTCTAGATAATTAAGAACCTGTTCCTTGTTTTTAAAAGTTTGGTTTCCCATTCTAGACAAGTTCAAGTGAAAAGCATTTTCGTTAGTAATCGTATTTAAATACATTTTGTATTTATTAAAATCAATTTTGTTTTTTAAAACAAACAATAATAATTCTCTTGATATGACTTCCGATTCAGACAGTTTTTCATCAGAAATCATTTCTAGTTTTTTTATTAATTTTTTGGCGAAATCAGCTTCAGCTTGATGATATTTAATAGTATTTTCTACAGACTCATTTCTATTAAATTCGTAACCTCTTTCAGATTCGTACTCCTTAATAATTTCATTTAGCTTATTTGATTCTCTAGAACAACAAACAAAAAGCTGAACGAAAACTAATATTAGAAATAGTTTTTTCATAATTTTAAATTTAGCTCAATTCTTGAAATAAAAATAATTATTTGAAGCCCTTAAAACAATATTACAAACGTGTCTGATATTTATGAAGCTCATAATATCTGCCTTTCTTATTTAATAGTTCATTATGTTTACCTCTTTCCACTATTTCTCCATCTTCAATTATTAAGATTTGATCAGCTTTTTGAATAGTACTCAGTCGATGAGCTATTACAAATGTAGTTCTGTTTTTCATTAATATTTGAAGACTTTTTTGAATATATGATTCACTCTCAGTGTCCAAATTCGATGTTGCCTCATCTAAAATTACAATCTTTGGATTTGCAAGTAGTGCTCTTGCAATTGAAATTCTTTGCTTTTGCCCTCCTGACAACTTAACACCACGTTCCCCAATTACTGTTTCCAATCCATTCTCAAAACGATTAGTGAACTCATCTACATATGCACCATTAACGGCCTCAATAAGTTCTTTTTCACTTGCACTTGGTCGAGGGAAAAGAATATTTTCTCTAATTGTTCCTTCATATAAAAAATCATCTTGAAGTACAACACCTAATTGACTTCTAAAACTTTTCAGATCAACTTTAGATAAATCAATTCCATCAATTAAAACTTTTCCAGAACTTGGATTTAAAAATGCTGTTACTAAACCTGCAATAGTTGATTTTCCTGACCCTGATGAACCTACTAAAGCAATAACAGAACCCTGATCTGCTTTAAATGAAATATTATTAAGCACATTAGTGTTATTATCATAACTAAAAGAAATATTTTTAAAATCTACTTCTCCTTTTAAATTATCAAGTAATAAATTTCTTTGTCCTAAATTGTTTTCTTCTTGCAAACTCATCAACTCTTGTGTTCGATCTAGTCCAGCAAAAGCCTCAGTAAGTTGACTTCCAATATTACTCATTTGAACAATTGGGGCAATCATAAAACCAAGAAAAAGTGTAAAAGAAACAAACTGACCGTAAGTCAATGTGTTATTCATTATAAAATAACCACCAATACCCATTATACCCGCAGAAGCTAAACCTATTAATAATGTTGCAGCACTTGTCATAAATGCAGTAGCAGTTAAACTTTTTTTAACATTTTGAAAAAGTTGTTCCACTCCTCTTTCAAAAACTAAATATTCTTGCTCCTCAGCATTAAAACCTTTAATGACTCTAATTCCATTAAGAGTTTCGGTAAGTCTTCCTGTCACTTCTGCATTAATTTTTCCACGAGCTCTAAAAATTGGTCTAATGTAGCCAAAAGCTTTGAGTGCTATAAATGCAAAAATCAAGATCGGAAATAATACAAATAGTGTCATTAATCCATTAATATCAATTAAAATAAATAAAGAAATTATAGCTGTTAAACTTCCACCTATTAATTGGACTAGTCCAGTTCCAACAAGATTACGAACCCCTTCAACATCAGTCATGATTCTTGAAACCAAAGCTCCAGACTTATTATTATCAAAAAATGAAACAGGAAGTTTCAATAACTTCTGTTGCACTTTAGCCCTTAGCAAAGAAATTAGATGCTGAGCTTCGACACTTAACAGTCGAGTCAAAGAAAAAGAACTTATTGACTGTAAAACAAGAGCAATACAAACAACTATAAGCAAAAAAGATAAAGTATTAATGTCCTTAGAGGGTATTACATCATCAATTAGAGTTTTACTTGAGTATGGAAGTACAAGTCCAGACAAACTTCGAATTATTATTAAAAATAGACCCAGAAAAACAATCTTTCTTCTTGGCCAAATAAATTCTCTAAAAGCCCAACTGAATGATACTTTGTTTTTATTCATATTGCTCAAAAATAGATCAAAGATTTTAACTAGATAGATTATTTAATCATAAAATTTATTTAAATAATTGATAATATATCATCAGATAAAAATTAGTAAAAATTTATGTTTGGTAATTTTTTCAGTCCTTTAGGAAATAGACTAAAAACTTCAATAGAGCTAAAATAATTTTAGGATTTTCTGTGACAATTATAATTTTTAAACAGAATAGATTATATTTTTTTATTTAAAATCATATCTGCAGCTTTTTCTGCAATCATAAAAACTGGAGCATTTGTATTTCCAGAAATAATTTTGGGCATTATTGAGGCATCAACAACACGAAGATTTTTAATTCCAAGAACTTTTAAAGATGAATCAACAACAGACATTGAATCTATTCCCATTTTGCATGTACCCACAGGGTGATATACAGTTTCCAAGGTTTTCTTTATGTGTTCAATAAGCAACTCATCAGAATTTCTATTAAATGGGAGGCCATTTACTTTTATGTGGTTTTTCATTGCCTGGTCTTCCATAATTTTAAAAACTAATTTACCCCCTTTTACAAGCTGATCTAAATCTTCTTTTTCTTTTAAAAAATTTGGTTGAATTATTGGTGCTTCCTTTGAACTAGATGAAGACAGGGTAACTGTACCTCTACTTTTTGGATGTAATAGTGTTGGAAGTATCGTAAAACCATCTGATTTTGGATAATCATAAAGATTATATGCGTCATAACCATATTCACCTTTAATACAAATTGGTGAAAAATGTAATTGAAAATTTACTTTATCGTCTTTTTGATCAAGATCAAAAAAAGCCATTCCCTCAAGTGGACTTGTACAGAAAACACCCTTTTTATGAACAAAATAGCTCCAAGCTGCTTTGACTTGTTTTAATGGTGAAATGTAATGATTAATTCCTTCTTGAGTTTTTGATTGAGCACATATAGGATAAAATAAATGATCCTGTAAATTCTTGCCAACACCTTTTAATTCATGTATGCAATTAATTTTATGTTTTTTTAACTCTGAGGCTTCTCCAATTCCAGATAGCATTAATAACTGTGGAGAATGAAAAGCCCCTGCAGAGAGAATAATTTCATTTTTTGCAAAAACTTCAACTGTTTTTAAATCTTTCGTGTATTCAACACCTACTGCTTTGTTTTCTTTTATAATAACTTTATTAACCTGGGCATGCGAAATAGCTGTAAGATTTTTCCTTTGTAAAGCAGGTTTTAAAAAAGCAGTAGCACTACTAACACGTTTTCCGTTTTTAATAGTACTGTGAACAAGACCAGCACCACATTGATTTAATCCATTATAATCATCGTTTTTTGGTATTCCTATTTTTTCACAAGCTGAAATAAAAGCATCAACATAAGGCGTTTTAAATTTTGTAGGAATCGTAACATTTAACTCTCCAGAACTACCATGGAAATGAGAATTAATTTCATCTATTTGTTCATGATTTTCAGAGCGTTTAAAATAAGGAAGCACATCTTTGTAACCCCAACCTTTATTTCCTAATTCTTCCCAGTGATTATAATCTTCAGCATTTCCTCTCACATAAGCCATAGCATTTGTAGAACTACTGCCTCCTAAAGTTTTACCCCTAGGTAAATAGATTTTTCGATTTAAAACATTAGATTGTTTTTCGGACCAAAATCCCCAATCGTTCTTACTTTTGTGAAGCTTTAAATATGCGCCAGGAATATGAATATTCATATCAGAGTCTGGACCACCAGCTTCTAGTAAAAGAACAGATTTGTCTGAATCTTTGGACAATCGATTTGCTAACACACACCCAGCAGAACCTGCACCAATTATAATATAATCGTAAGATTGATTCATAAATAACTGGTTAATTTTTTATTATGTATTACTAAGTTAAAATAAAAAGTCAAAAACCATGTTCCTTTAGTTTAAAAAGAACATGCTATGCTTAAATATTAAAATTATTTGATTAAACATTTAATCACACTTAAATATTTTGATTTCGTGAATTTTTTTTATCATTTTTAAAAAAAAATCAGAATCTTTTTTTCTAATTGAGATTCGACACTCACAATCAATTTCAAATTTTTGAGAAATAATCTTTACATTATTTTCTTTTAAAATATTTGTAACCTTATTGGTTAAGTGGTATTTGTAATTTAATTGATAAATGACATTAATAGTTTTATTTAAAATTGTTGAATTATCTATAGTAATTTTAGCTGAATT
>CEOP01133591.1_pt1 | contig 17482 bp, 12 predicted proteins | sample 361301 | NCBI WGS metagenome assembly CEOP01 (sample SAMEA2619548, study PRJEB7988) | marine metagenome | biome: marine biome (ENVO:00000447); feature: deep chlorophyll maximum layer (ENVO:xxxxxxxx); material: "saline water (ENVO:00002010), including plankton (ENVO:xxxxxxxx)" | depth 55 m
CGCTTGTCCGTACATTGAGCACTTAACACGACGGCAACCAATAATTCGAAGGGGTTTTTATATTTTAGCTCAGTCTCTGCCTCTGGCTGATTTTGCAAAAAATAAGAAATAAGAAATTGATACCTTTCTTTTCTGGTCATTCTCAAAATTAATAGAGTTTACACTTCTTAAAGAAAGTCCTTAGGAAAATTAAGTCGACTCAAATTTCTGTTTTTTTAATATGTCAAAAAAATTTCAACCACCCTATTATTAGGTTGAAGCCTCAAATGATCTGATTTTGATATCAATAATTCAAATTCCAATATGAATCATCTCTATTTCTGGCAATATGTATTTATGATATTAATAAACTAGATACTTCTTTGTATACATATCTGAACAAATCATAAATTGTAAAGTTTGGGATCATAAGCTTTGGTGTTTTGCTTCCATTTTTTTCTTAAGTTGATTAAAGCATACCTCATTCTCCCCAGCGCAGTATTTATACTGACGCCCGTCGCTACAGCAATTTCTTGAAAGCTCATTTGCATGTAATGCCGCATGACCAATACTTCTCGCTGTAGATCTGGAAGTTCCTTAATATGTGTTTTAAGCAACTCATGAATGTCTTGTTTAATCTGTATGTCCTCTGCTGAAGTCTCTGAAAATGACAGTGTATTGAAAATATTACTCCCATCTTCAGTAACAATTAAAGGAGACCTCTTGGTCTTTCTGAATTGATCGATGGCCATATTGTGGGCAATCCTCAAGATCCATGGGAGAAACTTCCCCTCTTCATTATAACGGCCAGATTTAATCATTGTAATGGCCTTTATAAATACTTCTTGCAGTATATCTTCTGCGAGGTAACTATCTTTAACAATTAAATAGATAGTGGTATAGACCCTGCCTTTATGGCGGTTCAACAGCATGCTGAAGGCCTGCTCGTCGCCTTTGGCATAGTAGGACAGCAAGTGGCTGTCACTCATTTCTACATTTTTCATTATTATCAACAATTAGTGAACGTAGAAATCTATACCAAATTGTGTTGTTTACGTGGATAAAAAATTTAATTACTACTGCAAGTATATAGAATTTTAGTTTGCTACCAAATAACAAGTACAATATCTATTTTTGCAATCAGATTAATTTCTTTGGGCATAGCCCGCTACAATCAAATGCCAATAAAACAAAAATTAGAACTTCTCGACGCCAAAAAATACATCATAATTAAAGGAGCACGTGTCAATAATTTAAAAAATTTAGACATTGCTATTCCTAGGAATAAAATGGTCGTCATTACCGGACTATCCGGATCTGGAAAATCAAGCCTGGTTTTTGATACTCTTTTCGCTGAGGGTCAACGGAAATATGTTGAAAGTTTGAGTGCTTATGCTCGGCAATTTCTAGGGCGTATGGAGAAACCTGAAGTAGATTATATCAAGGGTATTTCTCCGGCCATCGCTATTGAGCAAAAAGTAAATACCCGAAATCCAAGATCAACAGTAGGCACCACGACCGAAATCTATGACTATCTTAAACTTTTGTATGCACGAATAGGCAAGACTTACTCACCAAGGTCAGGAAATGAAGTAAAAAAAGATACGGTAACCGATGTGGTTGATTACATCTTGTCTCAACCTGAAGATTTGAAAATAATCATTTCGGCACCTCTTAATATTCATAAAAAAAGGACTTTAGAAGATGAATTAAAAATATTGCTTAGCAAAGGCTATACACGCATTATTTGTGATCAAAAAATATTGCTCATTGAAGACTTGACAATTAAAATAATAAAAAATAAACGCCTAGATATTTTAATAGATCGCACTGTTAGTAAAAAAAATGAAGAAGCTATGTTCAGACTCAGCGACTCCATTCAAACGGCTTTCTTTGAAGGAGAGGGGGTTTGCAATATCGAGGTCTTAGGTGTCGAAAAAGTTAAATTTTCCAATCGGCTAGAAATAGATGAGATGTCATTTGAATCACCTACCGTTAATTTATTTAGTTTCAACAATCCTTATGGTGCCTGCAAAAAATGTGAAGGATTTGGGATGATTTTAGGCATCGATCCAGAACGAGTAATTCCTGACAACAATCTATCCGTTTTTGAAAATGCTTTGGTTCCGTGGCGCGGTGAAACTATGAGAAAATGGGTTGAACCCTTAATTAAACATGGTATCAAGTTTGATTTTCCTATTCATAGACCCGTTAGTGAATTAACTCCAGCACAATATCAGCTGTTGTGGGATGGCAATGAATACTTCGATGGATTAAATGCCTTTTTCACTTTTTTAGCATCAAAGACTCATAAAATTCAATACCGCGTGATGCTTTCTCGCTACCGAGGGAAAACCACATGTCCGGATTGCAAAGGTACCCGCATAAGGAAAGATGCTCATTATGTAAAAATAGGGGGTACTTCCATCACTGAAATGGTATTAATTCCAGTAGCTGATTTAATTCCCAAACTCCGTAAAATCAATTTATCTGAACATGATACCAAAATCGGTCAGCGATTGCTTACCGAAATATTAAATAGGCTCAACTATCTTAAACAAGTGGGCTTAGGCTACCTCACCCTCAATAGACTTACCTCAAGCCTCTCGGGAGGAGAATTTCAACGGATCAACCTTTCAACTTCACTAGGAAGTGCTTTGGTTGGATCCATGTATATTCTTGATGAGCCTAGCATTGGACTGCATCCAAGGGATACGGATAAACTGATAGAAGTCTTAGTAAGTTTAAAAAATCTTGGAAATACCGTAATTGTGGTAGAACATGAGGAGAAAATAATGTTGGCAGCAGATCAGATTATTGATATAGGACCCGGTGCCGGAAGTCATGGGGGAAATCTTATTTTTCAAGGTCATTTTAAAGACATCAAAACACACCAAGAACCTTCTTTAACGTTGGATTATTTGCTTCAAAGAGAACAAATCTCTCTTCCAAACCTCAGGAGGGGCTGGAATCAATCCATTATCATCAAGAAAGCAAAAGAAAACAACCTCAAGAATATTGATGTAGAAATCCCCTTAGGGGTAATGACAGTGGTCACAGGTGTAAGTGGTTCGGGAAAGTCAACACTAATTAAAAAAATTCTTTATCCTTCACTAGGAAAAATCCTCGGTTTAAATACAGAGGCTACGGGGAAGTTTGATGAACTAGGTGGAGATTATCAAAAAGTCAATCACATCGAGTTTGTAGATCAAAATCCCATTGGCAAAAGCTCAAGATCCAATCCAGTTACTTATGTGAAAGCCTATGATCACATTCGACAACTATTTTCTGAGCAACCCATCGCCATAAAGCAAAGATATAAACCAGCTTTCTTTTCATTTAATGTGACCGGTGGTCGGTGCGATACTTGCGAAGGTGAGGGTACGGTAAAAATAGAAATGCAATTCATGGCAGATCTAAATTTAACCTGTGAAATTTGTAAAGGTCAAAGGTTTAAAAAAGAAATTCTTGAAGTCCATTATCAACAAAAAAATATCCATGACATTTTAAATCTAACGGTATCAGAAGCTCTGATTTTCTTCGCAGATAAAAAAAATATCTGCAATAAAATTAAACCTTTAGATGATGTTGGCCTGGGTTATGTAAAACTGGGTCAATCCTCAAGCTCCCTAAGTGGAGGAGAGGCTCAGCGGGTTAAGTTAGCCTCTTTCCTCAGTAAAAAGGAGAGCAGTAAAAATGATCACACGTTGTTTTTATTTGATGAGCCCACCACTGGCTTGCATTTTCACGACATCAAAAAATTACTTGGATCAATCAATGCTTTAATAAACGAACAAAATACGGCAGTGATCATAGAACACAATATGGAAATCATCAAAAATGCAGATTGGATCATTGATCTAGGACCCGAGGGTGGTGCAAATGGAGGATTTATTAACTTTGCGGGACTTCCCGAGGATATGGTTAAATTGAGGCGCAAAAATCATACTGCACGTTACTTAAAAGAAAAAATATAAAATATGAGAAAAAAAATTGCTGCTGGAAATTGGAAGATGAATACCACACTTAATGAAGGATTAAAACTTGCTTCGCAAGTAGTTCATATGTCTCAAGATGAATCATTGTCAGATATGACCATTATTATCTCTGTCCCTTACACACACATAGAAAGTATTAAAAAAACAATAGTTGACACAAAAAATGTGTTCATTTCCGCTCAAAATTGTCATCAAAAAGTATCAGGGGCTTATACTGGTGAAATTTCCGCTGGTATGCTCCAAAACTTAGGGGTAGATTACGTGATAATAGGCCATAGCGAAAGAAGAGAATATTTTAAAGAAACCTATGATGAACTCGAAACTAAAACCCGAATCGTACTGAATAATCAAATGACCCCCATTTTTTGTTGTGGTGAAAGCCTGCCCATCAGGGAAGAAAATGGTCATTTCAAATTTATAAAAAAGCAACTATCTTCAAGTTTATTTGGACTCAATGCTGTTGACTTAGCCAAATTGATCATTGCCTATGAACCCGTCTGGGCCATTGGAACAGGCGTTACCGAATCTAAATATCAAAAAGTTGATGAATGGACTCCTTCACTAAAAGATCTAAAAAAATATGAATCATCATACCGCAGCAAAGAATTAGAGACTAACTATACTATTATCCTTAAAGGTAATCAACTTGCCATACAGCACAGGTGGCTCGGAGAAATTGGATTAACACCGATCACAGATGATATGTTTAGATCTGATCAGGATTGGTTTGTTGAATTCAGAAGATCGAAAACAAATGAAATAATTGGCTTCAATATTAACAGCAATAGGACATTGAATGTCTTTTTTGAAAAAAACAAATAAGAAAGATGCTAACAAAATGTATAGTGCATAGCACCCTGCGGGATGCTACGACACCATACACAGACCGTTAGCCACAAATTAGAAACTAAGGAATCATCGAGCTACTTCCTTCACAATTAAAGGAAGTTTGCGGTCGTTACTTAAGCGTTTTTGGGGAAGGAGAATTGGATATCTCCCAAGGCGATTAGATCATCAATAGAAGAAGTTGTGCTGCAACTTTGAATAATAGGGGGAGCAACATAAAATGATAAAACGGTTATACTTTTATAGTTTAGCCGTTTTTTAATTAAAAGACTTCTTTCAAACACCCTCAAAGATTAAGTGAAGATCTTCCTGTGATTATTAGACCAGTTCAAAATAGGATTGAAAAAGTTTAACATCCCTTCATTGTCTATTTCATTATATTTGAATGAAAGTAATAAATGAGAACAAAAGTTTCTGTTATCGGGAAATAAGAACCTATAAACAGGACGTTTGTTCTCCATATACGGAGCTACCTACAATTAATAAGTTATGCTAAAAAGTAAGCATTCAATACTTTTAATTTTAATGATAATTGGACTAGTCGGCTTTTATTCGTGCCACCAAAAAGAATCGATAAGTCTTAAAATAATGTCTTATAATATTCGTCATGGCAATGGTCTTGATAATGTTCAAGATTTATCTCGCTCTGCAAAAATAATTGCATCTCAAGCACCTGATTTATGTGGTCTACAAGAAATAGATAATTTTTGTTTACGTTCAGATAGTATTGGACAAACAGATTATCTAGCAAAGAAAACATCGATGACGGGGACGTTTTCCAAGTTTATGGATTTTGATAAAGGAGCGTATGGAATGTCAACTTTGTCGACTAAACCAATTGTTTCAACAAAAATTTTGAAATTACCTGATGCAAAATATGAACCTCGCATATCAATTATTAATAAAGTGCAAATAACAGAAGGCCACACTATTTTATTTGTAAACGTTCATTTTGATTGGGTTAATGGGGACGAAGGTTCCTCTAATCGATTGAATCAAGCTAAAGTACTAGTAAAATACCTTAATAAATCGGAACTCGCTTGTGTTATCGTTGGCGATTTTAACTGTACCCCTGAATCGTCAACAATGCAATATTTCTATAATGAAGGATTTATATTTGTAGACAAGGGCCATGATAAATTAAGTTATCAAGGAGAACACCAACTGGAAATAGATCATCTATTATTTAGAGATTCAAGAGAAGTACAATTTGAAAAGAAAAACGTGTTGTTATTACAAGAGCCTATAGTATCAGACCACCGACCTTTAATAGTTGAGTTAGAAGCAACATTAAACTAGAATTTAGAGAATAATTTGACAGTGGGTAACAACGTATATAATTAATTGCTGGTTAAAGTTTATTTGCGAAAGATCTTGAGGACTTTCTATCTGTAATTATAAAGACCTCAAACAAGTATGCGAAAATGTAAATAATATACCGTTCTGGAAAATGTTATAGTTTTTAGTTCATTTTCAAGCCATTCCCCAATCGTAAGGCTCATTAGTAGTACGAGTAGTATGAGATATGCTATTTACTTTAATTCATATAAAAAAATCCTATATCTACCTGAACCTTCTTGAAAAGGTAAAATATGTTTATAAATTATATTTTATAAATTATGGGATATTCCTGTTGACAGTTTTCCTGATAGTTTTAAATAAAGACGAAGATTTGCGAGACTTTTGTCTCATATAAGTAGAGTAATAAATAATTTATAGATGTTTAATAATTTTAAAAAATCAATTGTCAAAGTTAATAATGTTAATATCAACTATGTTATTGGTGGAATTGGGCCACCAATTCTTCTACTTCATGGGTATCCGCAGACACACGTTATGTGGCATAAAATAGCTGAATCGTTAGCGGAACATTTTACAGTTGTCATAAGTGACCTTAGAGGATATGGTGATAGCAGTACGCCGCCATCTACCGAAACACATTATCCCTACTCAAAAAGGGAAATTGGAAAAGATCAGGTAGAACTTATGAAATCATTGGGATTCGAATCTTTTCAATTAGCTGGTCATGACAGAGGTGCGCGTGTTGGTCATCGTATCGCCTTGGATTATCCTACTGCTATTGAAAAAATAGTGACTATGGATATCGCCCCAACCTATATCATGTATACTACCACTGATATGGAATTTGCTAAAGCATATTATCACTGGTTCTTTCTAATACAGCCTTATAATATACCCGAAACGTTAATTGGGGAGAATCCGAAATATTATCTAAAAAATAAATTTGGGCAATGGGGTCGTGATAGAGAAGCTTTTACCGCGGAAGCTTTTAATGAATACCTCAGGTGTTTTACTCCAGAAACTATTCATGCCAGCTGCGAAGACTACAGGGCATCAGCTTCAATTGATATAGAACATGACCAAGTCGATATTGATAATGGCAACAAAATACAATGTCCTATGCTTTGCCTATGGGGGAACAAAGGCTTTGTAGGCAGAAAATATGATGTAGTAAAGGAGTGGAGAAAATGGGCTACTGATGTGCAAGGTTTCGGAATTGATTGTGGTCATTATTTGCCAGAGGAAGCCCCAAAAGAGACCTTAGAGGCGTTGCTGAATTTTTTAAATAAATAAGGTTAATTAAAAGAAAAGCTATGAAATCATATAAAATTGCATGCGTGCCCGGAGACGGCATAGGAAATGAAGTAGTACCTGAGTCACTAAAAGTTTTAGATACTGTAGCAGTACAATGTGGATTTAAATTAAACTTTGAGCATTATGATTACTCATGTGAACATTATGTGAAGCATGGAAAGATGATGCCTGAAGATGGCTTAGATCGCCTGCGAGACAATGATGCGATATTCTTAGGTGCTGTTGGCTATCCTGGAGTGCCCGATCATGTTTCTTTATGGGGGTTGCTGATTCCTATTCGAAGAACATTTCAGCAATATGTTAATCTCCGGCCTGTACGTCTGCTGGAAGGGGTTTCTTCTCCTTTAAAAAGCCCTGGGAATGTTGATTTTTACATTGTACGTGAAAACAATGAAGGGGAATATTCTTCATCAGGCGGAAGAATTTATCAAGGCACAAAAAATGAGGTGGTGGTTCAGGAAAGCATTTTTACTCGTAATGGTGTAGATAAGGTGATGAAGTATGCCTTTGAATTGGCAAATAAAAGAGGAAAGAGATTGACCAGTGCAACGAAGTCGAACGGTATTATTCATACCATGCCTTTTTGGGACGAACGTTTCGCAGATATCGGTAAAGCATATCCCAATATAGAAACTAGCCAATATCATATTGATATTCTCGCTGCACATTTTGTACAACACCCTGATTGGTTCGATGTGGTTGTGGCCAGTAATTTATTCGGTGATGTCTTATCTGATTTAGGCCCAGCAGTCGTAGGAGGTATGGGTATAGCCGCTGGAGCAAATCTAAACCCTGAAAAGACTTATCCCAGCATGTTTGAGCCTGTGCACGGCAGTGCTCCTGATATTGCAGGGAAGAATGTTGCGAATCCGATAGCCTGTTTTTGGACGGCTAAATTGATGCTTGATCACTTGGGTGAAACTGAAGGAGCCAATCTATTAATGTCCTCTATTGAAGACACCTTAAAAGAAGGAAGCATAACGACTAGAGATTTAGGTGGAACAGCTTCAACACAAGACATGACCAATGCGATTCTTAAAAGCTTGCAGACTAAATAAAATCTCTTATGAGGATATTAATCCCCCCTGATAAATTTAAAGGGTCATTAACTGCATATCAAGTTGCGTATGCGATTAGTAAAGGAGCTAAGCGTTTTGGTGAAACTATCAATTGCACTATATTGCCTTTAGCTGATGGCGGTGAGGGTTCTTCGCAAGTAATACAAAATATTCTTAATTTTAAACAGATAGAGGTCAAAGTGAAAGACCCATTGGGTAAGACGATAACTTCCAACTACCTTCAGAGAGGCAAAGAAGTTTACATAGAATTAGGCCTTAGTTCTGGCCTTCAATTATTAAAGATAGAAGACCGTAACCCGCTTCTGACAAGTACCATAGGCATAGGTCAAAAAATTCACTATGTAATTGAAAATGGAGCCAATGTCATACATCTATTCTTAGAAAACAAAATAATAAATATAAAATTATCGCATTGATTCCCCATTTACCCGTAGGGAGTAAAAAAACTATTATTCAGTTAAATATTATGCACTCTGACACACCAACAAAGGCTATTAAAAAGGCTTATTTAAGCTCAGGGAGGTTATCAATTTGATTAATTTTTAGACATGACAAAAATAATTCTACCATTACTATTTATTCCTATTTTTTGTTTTGGGCAAGATCAAAATTCACCAAATAAAATTGTTATAGAAAGTTTAATAGAACACTACAATTCTGGAGATTACAAATCTATTTTTTCAATGTTTTCAAAAGAAATGAAGGATGCCTTGCCAATGGATAAAACTTCTGAATTTCTTACAAATATAAATTCAGAAGTTGGTAAGATTAAAGACAAAGAGTTTATTAGAAATGAAAATGAAAGATATGCATCATACAAAACAAAATTTGAAAAAGCGTATTTAACGATCAACATTTCTTTGGACAAGAATAAAAAAATTAATGGACTATTCATAAAACCATACGTAGACGAGATTTTTTCAAAAAATGCAATTAATAACTTATCGAGTAAAGATGATTTAATTTCAGTTGTTCAAAAGGATTTAATATTTGAAAAAGCTAAGTTTTTTCCAGATGAAACTCAAATTTCCATTGCCCTTATTGATAACGGTAAACTCAGTTATTATGGATTAAAACGCCATAATGATTCAATATCAACTTTTAATAACTATCAGAGTATTTTTGAAATTGGCTCAATTACAAAAATTTTTACCTCTAATTTATTAGCCCGAACGGTTATTTCTAACCAGATTAATTTAAAGGATGATATAAATGATTATTTGGATTTAAAATTTAAAGATGATAGAAAAATTTCGTTTAAGAGTCTGGCTAATCACAGCTCAGGTCTTCCAAGATTACCTTCAAATTTTGATTCAGAAAAACTTGATACTGTAAATAGTGTGAAGGTTAGGCATATTTTAATTCCTTACAAAGGCTCCTTTGAAAGTAGTCCAGATATTGTTGAGTCTAAGATGGCGGCAAAAAAAACAGCGGATAGTATTCTTAGCATATTAGATATAAAAAGAGATGAATTTAAAACACTTGTTCGTTTATCTGCAGACAAGAAAGTAAGTAATGAGTATGGTGAAATTGAATTTACCTATTTTGATGGATTTGCCCCTAGATTCAGAGATTTTTCATTTGAAAACGCAGTTGGCTCCATTGATGTTGTTGAAACTGTATTTGGATTTCATATAATTGAAATATTATCAAAAGCAGAAAATAAAAAGGTTGTAAATATTAGAAATTTGGATGAAGATCCCTATAAATATTATGATCAAAAAGATTTGAACAACTATATAGAAAATTTATTACATATTGAAGAGGATTTAAAAGGGAACTATTTGTATTCCAATTTAGGATTCGGGATACTAGGGTACACTCTTGCTAAAATATATGATTTAAGTTATGAGCAATTGTTTCAAGAATATATTTTTTTAAAATACAATATGCAGAGCACAACATTTAAAATAAATATGTTAAACAAAGTTCTTGTATCTGGTTTGGATGGTCAAGGAAATGAAGTTTCAAATTGGAATTTTTCTGTTTTAGCTCCTGCCGGTGGAATATTATCTAATGTTGAAGATTTAGCAAAATATGTAATTAATCAATTTGATGATTCTAATGAAGAATTTAAATTAATGAGGAAAAAAACAATTAAGGTTGATAATCAATTTGATATAGGGCTGGGTTGGCATATTGTTAATTCATCGGAGTCAAAAGATAAGTTGTACGTGCATAGTGGAGCAACAGGAGGTTATACTTCATCTATGCTAGTTGATCTAAAAAATCAAATTGGTGTTGTAATACTTTCTAATGTATCTGCATTTAATCCATCTCAAAACAATATTGAGCTTCTTTCCTATGATTTGATTAAGAATTTAAGAGAAAAATATTCTAAACCTTAGGCATATCTTCTTCTGTTAATTCAGCTACTTCTAAACCTCTCTAAACAGTAAAACAATATCCTTATATCTTATTAGGTGGGTAAAAGGATTTATTATTACTCAATAATAACACCATCCGCTAGTAATGAGAGGGTTATTTGAGGCTCTGTGATTGCTAAAATTTCTTTTTGTGATTTACCTCCATCTTCTGCGTAATGTCTTAAAGTTTCAACACTTAATGTATCCACTGATAATTTTCCATTTACAATTGTAGATTTCCCTTCTAACCCCGTTGTTGGAACAAAAAAGCCATAATCTTTGAATTTAACAAAAAGTTTATTTTCTCCAATATCCATATTAATCCAACATCCTTTTTTTGAACACGATGAAATAATTTCTCCCTTAATTTGAATGGAATTATTTCCTGCATCAAAAATGTCAATCCTATCTGATATATGCTCCTCAAGAATTTGAATATCAAATTTCTTTCCATAATATGTCGCATCCCCCTCTTGGGCATGGCAGCATAGGGTAAGGCCTACAGTTAAAAATGATATACTTATTTTTTTTAGCATTTTGATATATTATTTTATGTAAGTTAAGAAGAGAAAAATTGCCATTGATCCCTACAAATAGTTATTTGTTACTTCAAGTTGAAGCTAGTTTTTAATTCATTCCATCAAATAGAAAAAATTGCTCAATCCGTAATTCAAATAATTTAGACATTTTGAAGGCGGTTGGCAAGCTTGGATCAAACTTCTCTTTTTCAATCGCGTTAATGGTCTGTCTCAAACACCGATAATATTAGCCAATTGTTCTTGAGTTAGATCCTTATTTTTTCGTAATGTATTTGGTAAGGGATTAAATCCTATTTTGATTTTTCCTTTGCTTGACAGTTCGTGGCATATGGTTTATTTATTCCATATAGCCAGGAAATATTCCTATTTTAGTAATATAAGTTCCCACTGAACCAATTAAAGCATTTTTCGATGAAAGATTCATAAAATCACGTATGGAATATGTAGAATTTAATCCTGTACAGTGTGCTCCCACAAAGTATTTTACACCAAATTTCCCCATCTGTTTTGCTGTCCATTTTAATTTATCATCATTAAGGTTTAATAAGTGAAAGCCTCCAATTATTTTATATATTGGCCTATTTGGAATAATCTTACTTACGTAATCAAGTGTATTAATAATACCAGCGTGACCACAACCACTTATTAAAACTATTCCATTATCTGTATCGAAGAATAGTGATTGGTCTTCTGGTATGATATCTTCAACTTTATTTCCATTTGAATCAATCATTTTACCCAATTCACTCCAATTTTTTTCATCATATTTTCTTGGAACCTGACCAGTTGTCCACAAACCAGGTAACACTTGTGCAGGGTTTGTGTGGGTTATAAAATTAATTCCTAATTTTTCAAGAGTATTTTTATTGCTCAAAATATAATGTTCAATATCTGCAGCATTAGGCCTTGAATAAAAAATTCCTTCTCCAATATGAGCATTTGAAAAAGAAGTTGGATGGTTTTCCCTTAAAGTTATTAATCCTCCCGTATGGTCTTTGTGATTATGACTTAAATAAACATTATCAATACTGTCAAGGTTTATATTCAATTCTTTTGCATTTTGAAGTACTGTTTTTTCTCTCGAACCAGTATCAAACAAAATTTTTTTCTCATCTGCTTCAATCAGTGCAGAAAATCCCCATTCACCAATGTGAGTATCAGAGAGCATAGTCGAAAGTATAGTAATTTTAAAATCTTTTATTTTAGTATTTTGCCCAAAAGAAACAATTGGAAAAAACATTGATATTAAAATTATTTTATTCATTTTTAATGAGATATTAAGATAGCGATTTTAAAATTGCCTATTCAAAAATAATATTTTTTAAATAAATTCTACGAATAAGGTTAGAATATGCCCTTTATGTAAAACTCCTGAGGCATCATGCTCCAGTAGCAATTGACTTAAATTCCAATCTTTGATTTTATAAATGGAATTAAGACATCTGCCATTTCCTTATTTTCAATTACCGTAGGATGACCTTCTGTATTTTTGTATGTCATTGGAACGTAAAAGATTTTATTATCGCTTAAGTCTTTGACTGCCATTTCAACATAATTTGTCCAAACAGATCCTTCTTTACACGCATCCATATTCCCAAGAGTACAAATTATTAATGCATCTTCGTATTTCATTCTTATTTTCTTAATAAAATTTTTATAAGCATTAATTCTTTCTTGATCATTAGGAACAGGTGAGAGATTATTTATTAACCAAGCGTCATTTTGAAGTAAATTAATAACAACAATATCGGCCTTCCAAGTGCTAAAATCCCATTTTAATAGCGCATTTCTTGGATCTAACCTATCGAATAATTCAGGCATTATTAAAGGATACCAACTTATCATAATTCCAATGCCACTCATAGATATGCAGCGAAAATCAGCATTTAGAGCACGAGCGGTAGAAGCAGCATAAGTAAAATAATTATCCCATGTAGACTTATCATCATTTCTAACACGAGTTTCATCTAAAATTCCGTGACCCGAGGTTATGGAATTTCCATAAAATTCAATTTTTAATTCTTTTTTATATTGTGGTTCTACAATTTTTGACGTGAGATCAATCAAAACCCCCTTGAAAATTGTAGCAGGTGAAGAAGCGTCTGTTCTTCTTGTTAATTCTAATCTATGAATTCCAGGTTCCAAGTCATTGGCAATCTCATAAATTTGCTCTCCTTGAATGCAATCTATTATTATTTTCCTCTCAGCATAATTATCTATGATTGCATTGTAATAGTTAGATCCATCTAAATCATCCAATATTATTGCAACAGAAGTGCCTTCAAACCAAATCGAGATGCCGCTTCCTGACCAATAAATAACTGATTCATTTCCATTAATATGATTTACTCTTCCATGATAAATGATATTTTTATTTTTTGGGGCAATATAAGTACGAGATTCCGTAAGATTTTGATTAAAAGATTTGTTTTCAGAAAGGGTATCGTTTTGATTGGAAATACATGCAATTAAATTCAGACTGAAAATACTAAAATTGAAAATTTTTTTTCCGAAGGTCATCATCTTTTTTAAAAGGATATTTATTTGAGTCAAATTACTTTTAAACAAATCAATTAACATGCTCTGCTCTTTAACTATCTTATTTATTAAGCCAATCGTTTTCTTTATTAAGAGCTTCAAGCTCATCTTTTAAATAATCTTTGGATCCAAATATTTCCTCTTTTTCTTACGAAAAATGAGCAAAAATTATTTTTTTGAATATTTCAACTTGCTTGAGGCGAAATATTTTCTAGTATTTCCATTTTCGTAAGGAATCATGTAAAAACTATATGAATACTCTTGGTTTCCTTTATATATATATTTTTCTTGTGGTTTTGAATACCAACTATCATCACCACCAACACCACGCTGTCCTAAGTCGATATTCAATTGTACTAAATTTTTCTCATTAATGTCGATGGTATGTTTTCTGTGATTTGAGACACTATAATCAATGTCATTTGTAGTGTCAAAATCTTCATTTTCCATATGAAGGGCACTAAAAGCTATAAAATTATTTTTTCCAGAAACCACTAATAATCCAATGTTATTTTGATTAGATAGTGCAACCCATCTTGTATCTGTTTTGTATCCATTTTCTTGAGGGCGAATGTATGGCACATATTGATCCGATACATTTGATTTGTATAAATCAATAAATGCTGAAGTCTTTCGGTCTTGATAATTTTCCCATGGACCCCGTCCAAAATAGCTTAAATTGTTATATGATTTTGGTAATTGCATGCGCATACCAATCCTTGGAATATCTCCTTCGTATTTAGTTGGTTTTAGACTATTATTAATATGAACAACACCGTTACCAAATATTGTATAAGTAGACGTGAAAGTTGTTTTTATCGAGGGTAGTTCATATGTAACTATCATTTTGGCACTTCCGTCTAGAGACTTTTTAGTGATCAAATCAATTACTTTGAGGTTGATTGAAGCACTTTTCCATTCAATACTATTTCTCTGCATCTTATTGCCTAAATCATTATCGGTTACTGCTCTCCAAAAATTAGGTTTAGGACCTTTGTTGTCTTTCAGTACTTTTCTATTATTGAATTGATAAGATGTAATTCTACCTTCATTCTTATTGAAAACTAGTTTTAGCTTTTCATTAAAAAAAGTAATGATTCCATTATCTTCTTTAAAAGAGACTTCAATATTTGGCACAAAATTATTTTTTTCTTCTCTTAATTTGCTGACTAAAGCAATTTGTTCATGAGCGACTTCAAATCCTGAAGGTAAAATTCCCCAATCGGCTTTAGTAGTTGCTGCTATTTCTACAAAATACTCAGTATTTATCTTAAAGTTTATGTCTTTTAATGGAATATGAACAAGTTTTCCAGTATTCGGCTCGATAAAATAATCCTCTATTTTTATTTTTTGTAAAATTTCACCTTCTGCTTTTATCTGAGCAACAAAATTAAATTGATCAAGATTTGTAAAATCATAAAGGTTTTCTATTAGAACTCTCAGTTCGTTATGTTTATTTATACCTTTGTTTTTAAAGTTGATGTATTCTTGTGCTTTCTTAATTTCATATAGTGCTGGTTGTGGTTTGCGATCTGGAAATACAACACCATTGTTAAGGAAAGTGTTATCAGATGGCATGTCTTTTCCGTAATCTCCACCATAAGCATAGTAACGCTCACCTTTTACATTAGTTTTCCAAATTGACTGATCTACCCAATCCCAAATAAATCCTCCTTGAAGGTTATCGTATTTTTCAATTAAATTCCAATAGTCTTCAAAATTTCCTGTGCTATTTCCCATAGCGTGTGCATATTCGCTTGGAATAAATGGTCTATCAGTTTTAGATTCACCTATAGTCCTAAAAGTATTAGGTGAGGGATACTGCGGTGCTAAAATATCTGTGTTGCTGTCCATATCGAATATAATTCCATCATGATCTTTGTAAGAACGTTCGTATTGTACAGGGCGCATTGTTTTATCATTTTCCTTTATGGCAGTGTAACCTTTGTGAAAATTAACTCCGTTTCCTCCTTCATTCCCCATTGACCAGATGATAACAGAAGGATGGTTTTTATCGCGCTCGACCATACGTAACATTCGGTCAATATGAGCCTTTTCCCATGAAGGTGCTTTTGCTAATGAATACTTACCGTAATACATGCCATGCGATTCTATATTTGCTTCATCAACTACGTAAAGGCCATAGATATCACACAGTTCATAAAATCTCCTGTCGCGTGGATAGTGACTTAAGCGAACTGCATTTATATTATTCTCTTTCCATAGACGCACATCTTTCATCATTAGTTCTTCAGACATCACATGACCACTCTCAGGATCTGTTTCTTGAGTATTAACACCTTTTAATGTGATACTTTTACCATTTACTAGGAGCAATCCATTTTTTATTTCAACACTTCTAAACCCAATTTTAGTAGGAATAATCTCAATTATATTACCTCTATAATCTTCAGTTTTTAAAATAAGTGTATAAAGATTTGGATGCTCAGCACTCCATTGTTTTACCTTTGGAATAGTGACTTGAAAAGCGGCTGATGATCTGTTGGATTTTTTAATAGTAATGGTTTTGATATCAGAGGAGATACTGTCTTTACCATCTAATACTTGAAAGGATACTTTTAGGGTTTTAGCTTTATTAAGATGATTTATTAGGTCTATATAAATTGAGAGCTCTCCATTTTTATATGCGTCATCTAAAATTGAAACAACTTCAAAGTCCTGGATTCTTATTTGTGGTCTCGCATAAATAAAAACATTACGCTCAATACCACTAATACGCCAAAAATCTTGACACTCAAGATAAGAGCCATCTGTCCAACGAAAAATTTGAAGAGCAATAGTATTTTTTCCTATTTTAAGAGCTTTGGTAATATCAAATTCAGCAGGTAGTTTACTGCCTTGTGAATAGCCAATATATTTTCCATTTACCCAAACAAAGCCTCCTGATTTCATAGCACCAATATTTAGGAACACATTTTTGTTTTTCCAATTTTCATCTAGTGTGAATTTTCTGAGATAAGAGCCAACAGGATTGTATTCATCTGGTACATTTCCTGGATTCTTGGGATAAATTTTTTCGATAAATTCTATATCATCAGCTATAGGTGCTTTATAGTCTGCAAACTCATATTGATGGTTTACATAAATAGGAATCCCAAACCCTTCAATTTCCCAGTTAGCTGGTACTTGAATGACATCCCAATTTGAAGCATCAAATTTAGAATTCATGAACGAGGTTGGGCGTTCACTTGGATTTCTTACCCAATTAAATTTCCAATTGCCATTTAAGGACTTGTAATATTTAGATTTGCGTTTTGCTTGTTCGTCAATATCAGAGAATGATGTGAAGGAAGCATGGGCAGGTAATTTATTTTCACTAATTATGTTTTCATTTTCTATGTAGTCTTTGTAATCTTTGATGACATCTTTTTCCTGACAATAAGCAGAAATATTGATTAGAGATATTGCTAATGTATAAATAAGTAATTTCATCATTTCACTCATGATTATTTTTGGGAAAAGTTATCTCAGATTTTACAATTAATAAATATCAATAATTT